>ERZ834382.34-NODE-34-length-199272-cov-31.484693_pt1 | contig 199272 bp, 173 predicted proteins | sample MGYA00519692_ERZ834382 | MGnify/ENA primary metagenome ERZ834382 (study PRJEB31850, sample SAMEA3708751) | human gut metagenome | biome: human gut; feature: human-associated habitat; material: faeces | place: China | collected 2014 ...
TTTAACTAATCTTTCTTCTTAATCTTCTTTCCTTTATTCAGTTTTCAGGGTGTTTGAAAGAACACAGAGATGCACCATTAGCTCAGTTGGTAGAGCACCTGACTCTTAATCAGGGTGTCCCGGGTTCGAGCCCCTGATGGTGCACCAAGAGAAGTTGCAGGGGCTAATGAGAGCAAAGACCATTAGCCTTTGTGACGAAAGACAAGGCTCGTTGGTCAAGCGGTTAAGACTCCGGCCTCTCACGCCGGCAACGCGGGTTCGATTCCCGCACGAGTCACCAAAAGGTAAAAAAGCTGAAAGGCTTATAAATACAAAAGAATAGTTGGTGTTGATGACGCTGAGGGTCCACCTGTTCCCATACCGAACACAGAAGTTAAGCTCAGTGGTGCCGAAAATACTTGGCTGGTGACGGCCCGGGAAGATAGGGAGATGCCAACACAAAGCATACACCCAAAAGGGTGTTTTGCTATATATTCCTCCATAGCTCAGTCGGTAGAGCGCATGACTGTTAATCATGATGTCACTGGTTCGAGCCCAGTTGGGGGAGCCACAACAGAGTAGTCTTTTGACTGCTCTGTTTTCTTTTTGGCTCTATGTCAATAATAGTGGCTCTATGTCAATAGTTGGGGAAATTCGGAAAATAGAATATATGATAATTACAAGCGACAGGAATTAAGCTGTCGCTTGTTTGGCTGTTAAAATACAAACCATACTATTTAATTTTGCATTGAATTTAATTGAGAGGTGCTATATAATTAATATCAGAGTAATAAAACATTAAAATTCTGAATTTAAAGGGTGATTATTATGCCGTTGCAGATTGTTCGGAATGATATAACTAAGATGAAATGTGACGCAATTGTTAATGCGGCGAACAGTTCGTTGCTTGGCGGAGGCGGTGTTGACGGTGCGATTCACCGTGCGGCGGGGAATGAATTGCTTAATGAATGCAGAAAACTTGGTGGTTGCAGAACGGGTGAGGCGAAAATTACGGGTGCGTACAAACTGCCTTGCAAGTATGTTATTCACACGGTCGGCCCTGTGTGGCAAGGCGGAAATTATCATGAGGAAGAACTGCTTTCGTCATGTTATCGTAACTCGTTGCAGCTTGCAAAGACTTATGAATGCGAATCGGTTGCCTTTCCTTTGATTTCATCGGGGGTTTACGGCTATCCGAAAGAACAGGCATTACAGGTGGCAATCAACGAAATCTGTAAATTTCTTGCAGACAACGATATGCTTGTTTATATTGTTGTGTTTGACAAAGACGGATTCCGTGTCAGCAAAAAGCTTGTCCGTGATATTGCCGAATACATTGACGAACACTATGTTGAAACGCACTATTCCGAAAACCGCAGTCGTGGATTATCCCGTCTTTTAAGACAGCCGGAGACTTATCCAATGCAAACCGCAGCTTTGAATTTAGCTGATGTTGTAAATCAGCTTGATGAAAGCTTTTCTCAGATGCTTTTGCGTAAAATTGACGAAAAAGGTCTTACGGATTCTCAGTGTTATAAAAAGGCGAATGTTGACCGCAAGCTGTTTTCTAAAATAAGAAACAATGTCAACTATAAACCTAAGAAAACTACCGCAATTGCCTTTGCCGTTGCACTTGAACTGTCGCTTGATGAAACTAAAGAAATGCTCCAAAAGGCCGGCTATGCACTTTCGCACTCGAACAAGTTTGATGTTATCATTGAATATTTTATTCAAAAGGGCGAGTATGATATTTTTACTGTAAACGAGGCTTTATTTGAATTTGACCAGGTTTTGTTGGGTCAGTAAATGTCGCATTTCAGGCGACCATATGTTATCCCGAAAGTTATATGATTAAGTCAAGATAAAAAACTTAATTACTTTTGGAGGTAACAACTATGAAAAACGACATTACAGAATTGGTATTCATTCTTGACAGAAGCGGTTCAATGTCAGGACTTGAACAGGACACAATCGGCGGATTTAATTCGCTCATTGAAAAGCAACGCAGACAGAACGGCAAGTGCTATGTTTCAACCGTATTGTTTGATCACGAAACCGAGGTTCTTCACGACAGGGTTGAATTGTCTGAAATTTCAAAAATGACTGAAAACGATTATACGGTTCGTGGCTCAACTGCACTCATTGACGCTATCGGCGGTGCAATTCATCACATTGGTAACATTCATAAGTATGCAAGAGAAGAAGATGTTCCCGAACACACCTTGTTTGTGATTATGACCGACGGAATGGAGAACGCAAGCCGTATCTATTCAAGCAATAAGGTCAAGAAAATGATTGAGCGTCAGAAAAATCGCTACGGCTGGGAATTTCTTTTTATCGGAGCTAACATTGATTCCGTTGAAACCGCAAAGCATTTCGGAATCAATTCCGACCGCTCCGTTAATTATCACGCTGACGGTCAGGGTACGGCTGTTGTTTTTGACGCAGTATCGAAAACCGTGTGCAATTTCAGAAAAAGCAGACCGCTTTCATCGTCTTGGAGTGATGAGATAGACAAGGACTACGAAAGCAGAAAATAAGAGGCAAATTAGTTTTAATTTCTGCATTTATACCATAAGCAAAAGACCTATATTTACTTTAGAATAAGTAAATATAGGTCAAATTTATTGAAGTCACATTGGAAAGAATCAATCTTTTTATACTTGAAATTACTTTTAATGCATTTTGGCATTTTTGTGAGTTCATTTTTTACAAACCAAATTTTATGATTTGGGTCAACTTTGTCTGCAATTTCATTTTTGTTTATACATTCAACATTTTCAAATGCCTCAAACCAGTTTTCTTTGTAGGTGCAAAGGTGGGTGTTGTTCGGATAATAATACGACATAATTCCGAATGCACTGTCGCAGTAAACAAAAGTGTCTGATTCTGACTGTTGAGAACTGAATCTTTCACGAAAATTTGTCATTGACGGATTATATTCAAACAATCCTGTTGCAACAAGACAGCCGATATTTACAACGCAAAGCAGGGTGCATATTACTTTGCTCGGCTTTGGTTTTATATCTTTTACGCCGAAAGCAACGAGAATTGCAAAGATACCGAGAATTACAACGCCGTATCTTGCAATGTAAAACGGGCGTATAAAAACGGTTACGAACAACCCGATTATTTGAATCCCCATAACGCAGACATCTGCGAAAATTATACACAATTTTCGGTTGCTCTTTTTCATAAGAACAAGTGCAGATACTGCTATGCCCGATATGAATACAATTACAGACAACGGTTCAACTCCGCTGAGCCAAAAATTACTTGAGGCTGATTTTGTTTGATTTAAAAGAGGAATTATCCAAAATGAATATCCTGCCACCATAATAAGGTCTGCAATAATAACACGCTTGAACAAATTTCTGCCTTTAATGAGCAGATATATATTTGCAAAAGCAAAGATAATTGCAACTGCAAGAAGTGCGTAGATGTGATTGTATGCAGCCCCAAGTCCTGCTATAGCAAATAAAATGCAGTGATGAAACTTTTTGTTTGCTATAAAAAGCAGGGACTCAATAAAGCACAATGTAACAAAAAATATGCTCCATGAGTATGACCTTTGCTGAACGCTGAAATAGAGCATCATTGGCACAGCTCCGACAGTCAGCATATAAATTATTGATGTTTTACTGCCGTAGTGCTTTTTTATGATTGTGCATCCCAAAAACAGCGTTGCAATGTAACCGATTGCCGAAAATATTTTTGTTGCTGTTATTGAGTATCCAAAGATGCAACAAAATGTTTTCAGCGACAAAAAATACAGCGGTGGGTGCATATCGGATTTCAGAATATTGATTATGTCTGAATAATTGTGCTGAATCAGCGACAGCGTGTACGCCTCGTCAAACCATATATTGTCATTAAATATAAGTGTCAGGGAAAACAATGACAAAACGGCAAATATGATATATACCGTATGATTTGCTCTGACTTTTAATTTGTGCATCATAATATCTCCGTTTCTGAGTTTATAGGATAATTTTACCATTACAGGGCTATAAATTCAAGATTAACGGAAAACGGTCTGTCTGTGATAAGTGTTTTACACACCTGAAAAGCTGAGAACTTTTTCGACTGATTTTGAATATACTTTCCATTCCTCCTGCTTTTCTTTAAGGCGTTTTGTGCCTTTGCGGGTGAGGTGGTAGTATTTACGCTTTCTGCCGTCAAATTCTTCCCAGTAGCTTTCAAGCAGATTTTCTTCTTCAAGTGCGTGAAGAATGGGGTAGAGAGTACCCTCTTTAAGCTCAAACACGCTCTCGCTCTGTAATTCAAGCTCTTTAATAATTTTGTATCCGTACATATCGCTTTTCTTTAAAACGCTCATAACAAGCATTGCTGTACTGCCTTTGATAAGTTCTTTACTGATTTTCATTTTATTTGCTCCTTTCCGATTAGCTCCGAATGAAAAAATTAAATACGGTTTCGTATTCTTTTTTATGCTCAATAGGTTCGCATATCTTGGATATTTTACCGTCCGAAACACTTATGTCAATTGTTTTGTATGTTTGACCTTTTTTGTCGATAACAAATGTCATACAGGGGTACAGACTATATTTCGGGTTTCCGAGATTATCATTAGCATAGTATATTTTTGAGATTGCCGAAGCCTTATAGATAAGAGATTTTTCGTATAATTTACTGATTGAATCTCCAACCTTGAGATTATTTATTGCGTCAACCTCTTTCGTGGTTAATAACAAATCGTCATAGAAAATTGATGTGTTTAAAGCGTTATAATCTAAAGATAGATACATATTGCAATTGATGTCTTTGACTGAAATCATATTGCCGTTATGCCGATATACATACTCTTTGTCTGAAGAATCAAATGTCGGATGTTTGCCGTATTTGAAATTCAGTTGAAAGTCAAGTCCGTTTGCTTTTGCATTGTCCAAAAATTCATTGCTTGTGGTTTTTAGATTGGCATTCATCACAAAATCAATTATTTTTTCTCTTTCGGCAAGAATTTCGGTAGATTTTGAATTTATCTCTACTCTTGAAATAACCGCACAAATTCCCATGATGAGAAAATTGACAGAGAGAAATACAATGAAAATATTTTTAAATACTTTAGTTATTTTCAGATAAATTTTTCTGCCTTTCATCCGCTCGTTTCCTCTGATTTTAATCAGAACCGCAATTGCCCACAGCAACAACAGTGCCATAATTATAAAAGGAATTGCCGTGTAGCACCACTCATTGACTGCCGAATACTCAATATTTTCATATGCAAACAGACTGTCAATATACGCAATCGGACCTTTTGTGATGGTAGTCATAATCGCATAAACCGCAGGTTGGAAGATTGACGAAAATTTGATTATAAGAAGAAATGAGCCTTGCAATGTTATTGAGATTGCAGACATTAAAACCTGAAAGCCAAGCGATATTATGATGAAGATTGCAACCGATTTGTGATTTTTCTTTTGACTGTAAATTATCATCACCGTGTATGTGGCAAGAATTATCAGCGACCAAAAATCAAACATTGCGTAATGCGTCAAGTTTGAATATTCTGCAACATAACAGAATAGCGGTGATGCGTTTACAGTTGCCATAAAAAGTGCGATAACTGCCACAAGACAAATGAATGTGAATACTCCACGATATTTATTTTGGTGAAGAGCATTCAACGGCACGGCGGTGTCATCTGGATTGCCCATTTCCTCGGTGGCACGCTTTTCGGCTTCTTCTTTTGAATAGCCAATGTCAACATAATAGTCGATTTTGTCAAGCAAATGCGATTCAAGTTCGGTTGTGATTAGCTTTCGGGAGTGTTTGTCACTAATTTGTTCGGCAACCTTTTCTATAAAACCGTTAGTCATACTATCCCTCCTTTCAGAGTTTTCGTTTAATCACAATAATCAGTAACTTTACCGTCCTCTATAGTCAGACTTTTAAAGAAAAAGTTTGAGCCGTCATCAGAAGTATCATCGTATCCTTTAAAATAAATTGTAAAGTTTATTTCATATACTGTTTTCTTCTTATCTCGATAATATGTTTTGCATATTCCATTAGCCCATTTTAAAAGTCCCGATTCTTTTATGCTTTCAAAGTCATCTCCCTTGTCAATCTTTTTGATTGCATCTACATCGGACAAAATTTCGGGAGTTTTATCGTATATATTCCTCTCATTAATGAAAGCTCCTACACTTTCATCGTATGTAATAAATCCATTGCTCAAATTGTATGAAAGGGTTGTGTATCTTCCGTTGTTATCCATACCAGTTCCAACTGATATTGTGCCGCCTTTGCCGTAAAATTCGGCAGGGATTTCTGTATCCGCATAGTATCCCTCAAGCGTCAGTTCATCTATAATTTCAGACTTATCTCGTGTTAAATCTGCATTAAGAACATATTCCGACATTTTTTCACGGCTTGCAGAATAACTGTTTCCTGTTGCAAAATCATTGACAGTTCTGTATGCTGTGGCGGTGACCGTTATAATAAGATTTACGGACAAAAATACGCTTGCACATATTTCTATAAGGCGGATAGGTATGTTGTATTTTTTACGATTGTCAACTCTTTCTGCTTTCAATATTTTAATGAAAAGTATGATTGACCATATTATAAATAATAACCCTAAAATATAGGGCAAAACATTAAAACAGAAAGAATCGGTTTCGGCAGGAACTTCAATGAAAATACATTTTGAATACGCAACAAATCCCTCTGTAACTGTTTTTACAATTGCGTACATTGCTGGCTGGTAAAAATAAAACATATTCGGCGGTGCTGTTGATGTGAGTGCAGCCTCGTTGTAATCGTAAATAATAACGGAGAAAAATTGCAGGATAAAAGAAATCGCCACAAATAACGGAATGATTTTAATGTGCTTTTTTCTTGCCAATATTAACATTACAACATATGTAATTAGAAAAGCGAGCGAAACAAAATCGCATAGTATGCTGTGTCTGTATGATTGGTTATCGTAGCTGTATATAAAAGCGTCACGAAACCATATTGTGCAGAAGAACATCAGTATTATAACACCGCAACAGATAAATGACAGCAGGTCACGAAAGTTATTGTTGTGCAGAGCATTCAACGGCACGGCGGTGTCATCGGGATTGCCCATTTCTTCGGTAGCACGCTTTTCGGCTTCTTCTTTTGAATAGCCAATGTCAACATAGTAGTCGATTTTATCAAGCAAGTGCGATTCAAGCTCGGCTGTGATTAGCTTTCGGGAGCGTTCATCTTCAATTTGCTCGGCTACTTTTTCAAGAAATTTATTCTTCATATTATCCCTCCCATTTCTATAATACCTCGCAGTTCTATATACATAGATTATCTATGTATATAGAATAATACATTTTTAAAGCATAGTCAAGGGGGGAGGTAAAAATTATTGAGTGGAATTTTATAATAAATCAAATTATATAAAAGCCGCAAAGCTATTGTCATACATTAGCTGCGAACCTTGTTCGCCATTTGTTTTGTGTGTAAACATAAAACAATAAATATCTGTATTGAATTTGTTGTTAAATAATCATTTTGCCCCAAGCTTACGCTTGTGACGATTGGCGAACACAGTTCGCCGCTACAAATGAATACATAATTTCCATAATATCAAAACATTTTTGTAAAACATAAAATTTCATCAAGGCGGGCGTCCAATGAACGCCCCTACAGAATTGATACAGAAAAACACGGCTTGTTCATTTTCAGAACAAGCCGTGTTTCATATCAAAATATTTAAATTACTGTTCTTTCAGAACACCGTTGCGGTAGGCGCAGAGGAGCATTGAAAGTCCTTCAATGCGGTTACGGATTGTCTGACCGTCATCGGTTTGTGCAACACGGATTCGGTTTTCCGAGGTGTCAAAAACTTTTGTTGTTGAGAGAATGTCCTTGTTTGATTTGATTGCGTTGTCAATTCCCGCAAAGGGTTCGTGGGTGACAATTCGCATACCGTAGGAATTATAGACAAGCGTGTAGCCCGCTGTGCCTGTTTTGTCCTGATATGCTCTGCAAAATCCGCCGTCAATCACAATCAGCTTGCCGTTAGCCTTTATCGGACTTTCGCCCTTTTTGCGTATAACGGGAACATGACCGTTGATTATGTGACCGTGATTTTCAGAAAGACCGAATTCTTTCAAAATCCTTACGCAGGCATCTTCATCGTGATAGAGCGTGTAGTAATGGTTGCGTGTTTCCGTGTGAGTTTCGGAATCGTCAATAAAGAAACGCTCAAACGAACACATTTTTTCTCTGCCGAAAAGCGGTGAATGTTTTCCGCACCAGAGATACCACATATAGTCGTTGCCTTTTTGCCTTTCGGGAGAATTTTCGGGGGCAGAGTGTCCCTGACGAACAATCTTTTCAAGCTCATCAAGCAATGCTTTTCCCGAAAGCACACAGTTGCCCGTGTCAAATTCCATAAAACTGCCGTCCTTGTTCATCGGAATACAGCCGTGGAGCAAAAGATTGTTGTTGCAACACTTGTACATTCCGCCCTTGGCAAACAGAAAATCAATGTGTCTTTTCAGCTTTTCACTTGCCATAAAGGCATTTTTAAGCTGTTCCATAACCCGTTTTTCCGTCTTTGTCAGTTCATATGGATAGTCATGGTCAACTGTGGGGAAGAAGGTGTCGGAAATCGGATACTTCTTTTCGCCGACAGTTACGGTCGCATTTTCAAAATCAATTTTGTCAAGCAATCGCCTGTCGCTCATATTAAAGTTAGGATTGCGGCTGACAAGCTGACCTTCAAGCTTAAAGAGAATAACGGCAATCGCCTTGTGCATATCGGCAACAAGCAACGGATCGTTTGAGGTGTAGGGCGAATCCGCAAAAGGACCTTTCGGCATAAAGCGTTCAACATTTCCGCCGCCGTAAACATCCTTTGCAAAAAGCGAGAGGTCACGCAGACTTATTCCGTAGCCGACCTCGATTGTGTCAAGATTGCCGTATGAAAATGCGTTGTTAAGTGCAGCGGCAATGCAAGCCATACTGCCCGATGCCGCACCCATCCAAAGAATATCGTGATTGCCCCACTGAATGTCAACACCGTGGTGCATCATAAGGTCGTCAAGCACAATGTCAGGTCTTGCACCTCTGTCGAAAATGTCGCCGACAATGTGGAGCTTGTCAACAATAAGTCTTTTTATCGTGTCACAAAGCGAGAGTATGAAAACATCGGCTTGTCCTGCCTCAATAATTGTGTGCAGAATATTTTCGTGGTAGGTTTCACGGTCTTTTTTGCCGGAATCACCGAACATAAGCTCCTCGATGATGTAGGCATAATGCTTTGGCAGAGTTTTACGAACCTTGCTTCGTGTGTATTTTGAAGAAATGTGTCGGCAGATTGCAAGCAATCTTATGAGTGTTAATCTGTACCATTCTTCAATGTCGGTTATTTCGCTTTTGTAAACACTGAGTTTTTCCTTTGGATAATAAATCAGCGTTGCAAGCTCGGCACGCTGTTCGGATGTGAGCGTATTTGAAAAAAGGTCGTCAATCTTTTCTCTGATTGAACCCGATGCGTTGTTGAGAATATGTCTGAATGCCTCGTGCTCACCGTGAATATCGGAAAGAAAATGTTCCGTACCTTTCGGCAAATCAAGGATTGCATGAAGATTAATCATCTCTGCCGCAGCCGACTGAATGTTCGGATACTGCTCCGAAAGTGCCTCAAGATAGAGAATATTTTCCTGCATTTGCTTTTCATCGTAATGTTTCATCAAGTCCGCCTCCGAAAAAACTTTTACTGAAATCAGTGTATCACAACGCAAAAATTATATCAATATTATTGCAAAAGATTTTGCGGAATTTTTTGCAAAAACAAAACACCCGATTTCCGTTTTGGTCGGAAATCGGGCATGAAATGTGAGAATGTATGTGTGATTTATGTAAAGGAGCGTACAATGCTCCTGCGGGCGCCCAATGAGCGCCCTTACTGAATTGCGGAAATCGGTAAATTTACATAATTGAGCAGACAAGGTCTGTGTATTCGGACGGATTTTCAAGCGGAAGTCCTGCGATTAGAAGCGCCTGACTGTAGAGAACTTCGGCATACTTCTTTGCTCTGTCAACATCGCTCTTGATAAATTCTTCCATCTTCTTAACGGCAGGATGTGAAAGGTTAAGCTCAAGCACACGCTGAGCCTTCATATTTGCGTCAGGCTGAACTGAGTTGAAATACTTTTCCATTTCAAATGAAATGCCGCCCTTTGCCGTAAGGCAAACAGGATGTGAAACAAGTTTCTTTGATGCGGTAACCTCTGCAACCTTGTCACCGAGTGTTTCCTTAACAAATGTAAGAAGTGCGTCCTTGTTTTCTTCATCCTCTTTATTTTCCTCGGTTTCAATGCCGAGGTCATCGTTCATTGCCGAACAGAATTTCTTTTCCTTATATGTCATGAGTGACTGTAGAGTAAACTCGTCAATTTCCTCTGTGCAGTAAAGAATTTCGTAACCCTTTGAGCGGATAAGCTCTGTCTGCGGAAGTGTGTCGATTGCAGCGGCATTTTCGCCTGTTGCAAAGTAGATGAACTTCTGATCTTCTTTCATTCTGTCAACATATTCCGAAAGCGTAACAAGCTTTTTCTCGCTTGAAGAATAGAACATAATAAGGTCCTGAAGTTCTTCCTTGTGCATACCGTAGTCCGAAACAACACCGTATTTAAGCTGTCTGCCGAATGCGTTGAAGAATTTCTCGTAATTCTCACGGTCATTCTGAAGCATTGAAGTAAGCTCGTTTTTAATCTTCTTTTCAATGTTCTGAGCAATTGTAATGAGGTGACGGTCATGCTGGAGCATTTCTCTTGAAATGTTGAGCGAAAGGTCTGCACTGTCAACAATACCCTTTACAAAACGGAAGTGCTCAGGCAAAAGCTCTTCGCAGTTATCCATAATAAGCACACCGCTTGAATAAAGCTGAAGTCCCTTTTTGTATTCCTTTGTGTAGTAGTCATAAGGAGCAACAGACGGAATAAAGAGCAATGCCTTGTAGGTTACAACACCCTCAACAGAAGTTACGATAGTTTTAAGTGGCTTGTCCATAGCCATAAATTTTTCGCTGTAGAACTTGTCGTATTCTTCCTGAGTAACATCTTTCTTTCTTCTCTGCCAAAGAGGAATCATGCTGTTGAGTGTTACGGTTTCCGTGTAATCCTCATATTCGGGCTTGTCGCTGTCCTTGGTTTCTTCCTTAACTCTGCTCTTTGTCATATCCATAACAATCGGGTAGCGGATGTAGTCGGAATACTTCTTGACAAGTCCCTGTATTCTGTACTGCTCAAGGAATTCGTCATAGTTTTCATCGTCTGTGTTATCCTTGATTTCAAGAATAATCTCTGTGCCGGCATTTTCCTTTTCAATCTCGCTGATTGTGTAGCCGTCTGCACCGCTTGACTGCCAGCAATATGCCGTATCCTCGCCGTATTTCTTTGTGTTTACGGTAATCTTCTTTGCAACCATAAATGCCGAGTAGAAACCAACGCCGAACTGACCGATAATGTCAATGTCGTCCTGCTTTTCTTCCATGCTCTGCTTGAATTTGAGTGAGCCTGAGGATGCGATTGTGCCGAGGTTGTTTTCAAGGTCATCCTTGTTCATGCCGATACCGTTATCCGTGATTGTAAGAGTACGGCTTTCTTTGTCGGGCTTTAAAACGATTTTGAAATCGCCTCTGTCAAGACCGACCTTGTCATCGGTAAGAGAAATGAAGCAAAGCTTGTCGATAGCGTCGCTTGCATTTGAAATAATCTCACGAAGAAAAATTTCTTTGTGAGTATAAATTGAGTTAATCATAAGGTCAAGAAGTCTTTTTGACTCTGATTTAAACTGTTTCTTTGCCATAAAAATCTTCCTTTTCATAATAATACATAAATTAAGAAGCCTTGTTCAAAACCGCAATTTGCATAGCTTTTCACACAAGCCTCTCATTAAACTATAATTATACTACAAAAGGTCAACTGTTTCAATATATAAAAAGTCCGAATGTGTCATATAGGGCGAATTTTGGTTAAATTTGTCATTGCAATGGCGGCGTTTTCGTTTTATAATCTACTTAATAACTGCATTGAAAAAGAAAGGAGAATTAAATGACATATTCAGACGGTACAAACAGCGGATTTTCAAGAAGAAATCACTATGTGGGACAGCCTGCCGTAAAAGTCGGAAGTTCAAATTTTGACTACTACAGAAGGCCTGAAAAAAGTCATGGCTTTGCAAAGAGAGTCGCATTTTTTGCGTACTTTCCGCTTTTGATTCTATGGCTTGAAACCGACCTTAAAATTGCGTCGGGGTTTGATGTGCTCGGCGGTTTTGCTTTCACATTCCTGTTCACAATCGTGCTTTCGGCGGTACTTGTTTTGTTGTGTTCTTTTTCAAAACGCAGAGGGGTAAACAGAGGGATTGCAACCGTACTCACGGCTGTGCTGACGATATGGTACGGTGTGCAGATGATATACTATAATGTTTTTGGCACAATGGTTGTTGTAAGCAGCGTTACAAACGGCGGTGCAGGGCAGGCATTCAATTCAATTGATATGATCATGACTGCGATAACAAGCAGAATTGTGTTTGTTGTTTTACTTTTTGTTCCGCTTGCTTTCTTTATAATTTTCGGCGGAAAGCTGTTTGACTTTTCAAAAGTAAAGTTAAAGGGTAAGCTGATTGTACTTTTGATTGCGGTGGTTTTTCAGATCGGAACTGTCCTTGCGGTAGGCATTGACCGTGATTCTTCCGACACAAAGAGCAACTACAATCTTTATTACGGTGAATTGCAACAGGTTGCCGTGTGTGAACGCTACGGACTTTACACAATGCAAAGGCTTGACATCAGCCGCCTTATGTTCGGTTACAAAGCAAATATACGCACAAACAGCAAGCCGAAAAATAAAGAATCGACTGCCGATGAAATTACAAAAACAGAGCAGAAAGCTCAGATTATGAGTGCTGATTTTTCAAAGCTTGCAAAGAGTACAAATAATGATGAGTTAAAGTCGCTTTATGAATATTTTGACAGCGAAGAACCGAGCTATACCAACGAATACACGGGTATGTTTAAGGGCTACAACATAATTTTTATTACAGCCGAAAGCTTTTCGCAGTATGCAATTGACAAGGATCTGACACCGACACTCTGCAAAATGTATAACGAGGGATTTCAATTTGAAAATTACTATTCGCCTGCGTGGGGCGTAAGCACAACTGACGGTGAATATGCAAATCTTACGGGACTGATTCCAAAATCCGGTGTGTGGAGCTTTTCAAAGTCAGCCGAAAATAATGTAAGTTTCCCGTTCACTCTCGGTGAGCAGAGCAGAAAACTCGGTTGCAAAACAGTTAACGCTTACCACAATCACACCTATGATTACTACGACAGGGACAAGTACCTTACAAATATCGGCTATGACTACTCTGCAATCGGAAAAGGTCTTGACCTCGGTGAAAATGTGTGGCCAAATTCCGACCTCAAGATGATGCAGAAAACGGTTGACGATTACATAAATTCCGACAGCTTCAGCGTTTATTATATGACGGTCAGCGGTCACGGCGGATATTCATACAACACCATGAGCGAACGCAACGCAGACCTTGTAAAAGACCTGAAATACAGCGATGAGGTCAAGGGCTATCTTGCCGCAAACATTGAGCTTGACAAGGCAATGGAATATCTTCTTGCAAGACTTGAAAAAGCAGGCAAGCTTGACAACACCCTTATTTGCCTTACGGACGACCATTATCCGTATTCGCTTGATGAATTTGACGGTGTGTCTGAACTTGCGGGGCACAAGGTTGACACAACCTTTGAACAGTACAAAAATGCATGGCTGTTGTGGAGCGGTTCAATGAAAAAGCCCGTCAAGGTTGACACATACTGTTCAAGCCTTGATATTCTGCCCACGCTTTCAAATATGCTCGGTCTTGAATATGACAGCAGAATGTTGGCAGGTACGGATGTTTTCGGAAACAAAGAACCGTTCGTTGTGTTTGCCGACAGAAGCTGGATTTCCCAGAACGGAAAATACAATGCGTCAACAGGCGAATACACCGCTTTCAAGGGCGCAAAGGGCAAGGATGATATTGACGAACTCAATAACAGATGCAACAACCTCTTTACCGTTTCAAGAATGATTCTCGACAACAATGTTTATGCCGAGGTTTTCGGTGATACCCATGTTACGGGAAAGTAGTTTAATGCTCAATTTTGCATTGACTGCAAGGCGAAAATAAAGTAAAATAGAACATGACAAATCCATACGGCGACAGTCAGTTTTGACTGCTGCCGTATTCTGTATATTAAATAAATAATCCAAAACAAAAATTGAGATGATTTTTTGAAAATATATAAAACTGCCTTAGTTTGTTTAATGACCTGTGCGGTTGCATTTTTCGGCTGTTCATGTTCGTTGACGGATGATTCCGAAAGCAGTGAACCAAAGAGAAGCTCTATCATAGAAAAATCCGTTACAACTCCGAGTGCACAAGATGTTGAAAACGACAAGGATTATGCAGATGTAAAAACCGATTATGCCTACGAGACGCTTACCGATGATTATGTAAAAGAACTGTATATGAGAATCGCAAAGAGCGTTGATACCGTGTATGCACCGAACATTACAACAACAGGCTCGCTTTCCGATTATCAGATTACACAGGCTGTTGAGGCATACAAAAACGACCACCCCGAAACTTTTTGGCTCAAGGGGTCAAGTCTTTTTGTTCCGTATGGTGACACAACAAGCGTAAAGCTTGATTATACTGTTCAAAATGATAAGCTTATAGCCGCCAAGAAAAAATTCAATTTTGCCGTTACTTCTGCTTTGAAAAAACTGCCCTCCGGCAATGATTTTGAAAGAGAAGAATACATTAACAACTATATAATTGATAACTGCAAGTATGACGATGCAGCGGCTGAAAACGATGATGTTCAGGGCAATGAAAACGATGCCTACGGCGCCTTGGTTGACGGTAAAGCCGTGTGTGAGGGTTACGCAAGAGCCTTTCAGCTTTTGTGCAACAAGGCGAATATTGACTGCGTATTACTTTCGGGAACAGCCGATTCAGACAATCACGCATGGAACGGTGTAAAAATCGGCGGCGATTGGTACCAAATTGATGTTACATGGAATGATACCGACAGAGAAAATAATTATGCGGAAAACGACTATTTTAACCTAACCGATGACCTTATGTTCAAGGATCATAAGTTGTCATATAAGTATTCCGAGCTTAATTCACAAACTTATTTGAGCGTTGCTACATGGTGTAATTTTTATGTTCCAAAGTGTACGGCTGAAAAGTACAACTATTTTAACTATAAGTACCCGACTGTTTCAGATCCTGATAATGCCGATGATGTAAGCCAAGCTATTGCAAATGCTGCAAAAAACGGAGATGAATATTTCAGCATTGTTGTTGATAAGAACACCGATTTCGATTATATGTATGACAGGATTATGAATGACGGTTATCTTTATAACTGGATTTCAGAGGCTAATGAGATTAACGGTTATTCACCAAGGCTTGCGGAAAGCTGTTATGTTTATCGCAAGGATGAGTTAGGTGTGCTGACTGTTGAACTTGAATATGTTGATTAACGGTGATGTGATGAGATGCTCACTTTTGTCCGCAATGCAGGGACACTCTGCTTAAAAATTGATTTTATATAAATAAAGCTAACCAAAGGAATGATATTATGAAAAAGTATGATGTTCAGAAGTTTGAACTTTTGTCAAACGAACAGATTGCAGACGGCATTTTTGATATGAGGGTAAAAAATGACGAGCTTGCTCCGCTTGCAAAGTGCGGACAGTTTGCCCATGTTTATGTGCCTTCAAAAACTCTGCGCAGACCTATTTCGGTTTGTGACAGCGAAAACGGTGTTCTCCGCCTTGTTTATCAGGTAAAGGGTGAGGGAACAAAAATTATGTCCGAGATGAAAAAGGGCGAAAGCGTTGATATTCTCGCTCCTCTCGGCAACGGCTTTAAAATTGAAAAGGGTAAGCGTTACTGCCTTATCGGCGGCGGTATAGGCGTTCCTCCGATGCTCTACACAGCAAAGCAGTGTGAAAATCCGCTTGTTATCACAGGCTTCAGAAACAAAAACCTTATCATTTTACAGGACGATTTCAAGAAAGCCGGTGCAGAGCTTGTGCTGACAACAGATGACGGAAGTGCGGGAATTCACGGCTTTGTAACAGATGTTCTCAAAGAAAAAATCTCAGAGGTTGACGAGGTTTGTGCATGCGGTCCTACCCCGATGCTCAAGGCTATTGCCGATGTTTGCAAAGAGGCAGGAAAGCCGTGTCAGATTTCTCTTGAGGAGAGAATGGCCTGCGGAATGGGTGCATGCCTTGTGTGCGCAGTAAGGGTAAGAAAAAACGGTGAAGAAATTATGCAGCATGTCTGCAAAAACGGCCCCGTATTTAACGCTGAGGAGGTAGTTTTCAATGGCTGATTTATCTGTAAAAGTTTGCGGAGTGGAATTTAACAATCCTCTCATTGCCGCATCGGGAACATTCGGTTTCGGTATGGAGTATTCAGAGCTTTATCCCCTTGAAAAGCTCGGCGGTATTTCATGCAAGGGTATCACACTTACCCGCCGTGACGGCAACCCTGTTCCGAGAGTAGCCGAAACTCCTTCCGGCATTTTGAATGCAGTAGGACTTCAAAACCCCGGTGTTGATGTCTTTATCAATGAGGATTTGCCGTGGCTCAAAAAGCAAAATACGGTTATCATTGCAAACATTGCCGGCAACACTCCCGAAGATTATTGTGCAATGGCTGAAAAACTCAGCGAAACCGATGTTGATATGATTGAGCTCAACATCTCATGCCCTAATGTCAAGAGCGGCGGAGTGCAGTTCGGCACAAGCTGTGAATCCGTAGGTGCAATTACTGCGGCTGTCAAAAAGTATTGCAAAAAACCGCTTATCGTAAAGCTCAGCCCAAATGTTACCGACATTGCATCAATCGCACAGTCGGCAGAGGCAAACGGTGCAGACGCAATTTCAATGATTAACACGCTCACAGGTATGCGTATCGACATCAACTCACGCAGACCGATTATCCGCAACAACACAGGCGGAATGAGCGGCCCTGCAATTTTCCCTGTTGCAGTAAGAATGGTTTGGCAGGTTGCAAACGCAGTTAAAATTCCGATTATCGGTATGGGCGGTATCTCAAGCTGGCAGGATGCAATCGAGATGATGATGGCAGGCGCAACCGCACTTCAAATCGGTACAGTCCTTTTTACGGATCCGTATGCGCCTATTAAGATTGCCGACGGAATGAACGAATGGCTCGACAAAAACGGAATCAAGAGCGTTTCGGAAATCACAGGCACAGTCAAGCCTTGGTAATTTTGCGGAATAAAAAATAATTTAAAGTCCATAATAACCCTATCGGAGGGGATATTATGGACTTTTTGCGTGCATTAATAACGGCGCCCGTTTCAATTGCAGTATTATTCCTGCTGTCAAAGTTCATCGGTAACAAGCAGATGTCAAGCCTTAATCTTTTTGACTACATCAACGGAATCACAATCGGTTCAATCGCAGCGGAGATGGCGACAGCCGAAATGTCAGACTTTTGGGCGTGTCTTGCGGCACTCATTGTTTATGTAATAATTGTTATGCTTTGTTCGTGGCTTTCGCAAAAATCAACAATGTTACGAAGATTTTTAACAGGCAAGTCTATTGTGATTTTCGACAGAGGAAAGTTGTACAAAAAGAATTTTTCGGTTGCAAAAATTGATATAAACGAATTTCTTACACGAATGCGTGAAAAGGGATATTTCAGTCTTGATGATGTCGAAACGGTTTTTCTTGAACAGAACGGCGATTTGTCGGTTCTGCCAAAGGACAAAAAGCGCCCTGCAACTCCGGATGATTTAAAAATCATTGTTCACCAAACCAGACCCGAGTCCGTGGTTATTACGGACGGAAAAATTCTCGAGAAAAATCTTGCCGAATCGGGCTTTAATCTTGAATGGCTCAAAAAACAGCTTGACAACAACCGCAAACGGCTCAAAGATGTTTTTCTCGGTGTGTGTGATGATACGGGAAACCTCAAGATTTACCAAGACGGAAAGTCTGAAAGCAAGAATGATATTTTTGACTGATAAAGCGTAAAAGAATAAAATTTGCACCTTTACAGGCTCGTAAAGGTGCTTTTTTAATGTGAAAAAATAAAATAATACAAAAATAAATTTTACCATTGCAATAACCAAAATTAATGTTATACTAAAATCGTAAGTGCGTGTCGGTAAGATTTTGCAGAACGCTTTGAAAAAATCGGAAAATTTTAATAAAGAAGGAAGTGCTTTAATGATTAAAAAGTTTACATCGGGCAATCCGATTGATACGCAGGCTGTTGTTGAAAAATTTAACGCTCTGCCTATTGCGGAATTTCCGTTCGGCGGCAAGTTTGAAAACGGAAATTTTGTCTTTGAATTTGATATGGCAGACAGCGACATCGTCTACGGCCTCGGCGAAGCTCCGAGAGGAATCAACAAGCGTGGTTGGGTGTATAACAGCTTTTGCAGTGATGACCCGTTCCACACCGAAACAAAGTCATCCCTCTATGCCGCTCACAATTTCCTTATGCTCAGCGGTTCAAAAACTTTTGGTATTTTTATCGACTTCCCGTCAAAAATCCGTTGGGACATCGGCTATACAACCACAAATAAAACCGTTATCACAATTGACGGCACGGATTTTGATATATATTATATTGACGGCACAAAGCCGCTTGAAATCGTAAAAGAGTTCAGAAAATCAATCGGCACAAGCTATGTTCCGCCGTTCTGGGCATTCGGCTATCAGCAGAGCCGTTGGAGCTATCACAATGCCGAAGCTGTTGACGCTGTTGTTGACGGTTACAACAAGGCAGGGATTCCGCTTGACTGCGTATATCTCGACATCGACTATATGGAGCGTTACAAGGACTTTACTGTTGATGATGAAAAATTTCCGAATTTCAAGGACTATGTTTCAAAGAAAAGGGAAGAAGGAATCCACCTCATTCCGATTATTGACGCAGGCGTTAAAAAAGAGAACGGCTACGATATCTATGAAGAGGGCAGAAAGAACGGATACTTCTGCAAAAACGAGGATGGCACGGATTTTGAGGGCGGTGTATGGCCCGGTATCGTTGGCTTTCCCGATTTTCTCCGACCGGATGTAAGAAAGTGGTTCGGCTCAAAATATAAAATTCTCACAGATACGGGAATTGACGGTTTCTGGAACGATATGAACGAGCCTGCAATTTTCTATTCGGTAAAAGGACTTAACAAAGCACTTGATAAGGCGGCTTCTCTCAAAGGGCAGAACCTTGACCTTTCAAAATTCTTTGAGCTCAAGGACACATTCGCAGGTCTTTCAAACAGTCCAGAGGATTATTCAAGCATTTACCATACAGTTGACGGCAAACAGGTTTGCCATGATCAGGTTCACAACATTTACGGTGCTAATATGACAAAGGCCGCCGGCGAATATTTTGCTGAGGAGTTCGGTAAAGAAAAAATTCTTATGTTCTCCCGTGCGTCATATGTAGGCGCTCACCGTTCAAGCGGTATCTGGTTCGGCGATAACCACTCTTGGTGGTCGCACATTCTTCTTGACCTCAAAATGCTCCCGTCGGCAAATATGTGCGGCTTTCTGTACTGCGGTGCAGATCTCGGAGGCTTTAACGAAAACGCAACCCGTGACCTTGTTCTTCGCTTCCTTGCACTCGGTGTGTTTACTCCGCTTATGCGTAACCATGCCGCTCTCGGCACAAGAAATCAGGAGTGCTACAGCTTTGAAAACAGCGATGATTTCAAGGATATTGTTGAGGTTCGTTACAGACTTATTCCGTACCTTTACAGAACATTCAAAAAGGCAAGCGAAGAGAATGATATGATTTTCAGACCGCTCTCGTTCGATTATCCCGATGATAAAATTGCCCGTGAATGTGAAACACAGCTTATGCTCGGTGACGAGTGCATGATTTGCCCTGTATATGAGCAGAATGTAGGCGGAAGATATGTTTATCTCCCCGAGAACATGACTTTTGTAAAACTCAGCGGTACAAGCGTTACAACAGAAAAAATGAGCAAGGGTACTCATTATATTGAGGTTGCTCTCAATGAAGTTCCGCTCTTTATCAAAGACGGCAGGCAGATTGAACTCTGCAAGCCCGCAATGAGAACTTCACAGCTCGACACAACAGACACAGTTATGATTCCGTAAAATTTTATTTGTGCGATTATCTGTTTGCACAATCTATGGGCGAATACTATGTCAACAACATGGTTTACACTTTATACAAGGACATATTTTACAGCAAAATCAAACACGGCAGTTGATAAAAAACTGCCGTGTTTTTGTATGTCTTTAATTCAGTTTTAATCGTCAGAACTTTTTCTTTCGCTTTTGAAAAGCTTGCAGATTTCATAATAAATCGGAATTGTTAAAAATGCAATCCAACCAAATGACCAACCGCCGCAGATGTCAAGAAATCCGAAAAACATATACACAATAACGACAAGCAGGGGATAAGCAAAATGACTCGGCTTGCGTTTGTAGATTGCGTCAACAAGTGTGTAATAGAGAGGAATTGTCAGAAAGCATACCCAGCTGAGTACCCAACCGAGCAACACACCGCTGAATCCCCAAACGAGGAATCCGATAATGGCAATCAACCAAAACGGAAAGTGTTTCCAAAAGCGGTGCGACTTTGAATGTTTATGCTCTTCAATGCTTTCGTCATACATGACATTTCCGTTTTCGTCTGTATAGACTTTTGTTTTGCCGTTTTCTTCAACATGAATTCCGTTCCAGCCGACATCAACCTTTGTACCGTCTTTATCTTTAACATGGATTCCGTCCCTGAAATTAAGGTGAACAGAATCACCGTCCTTTGAGTCAACATGGATTCCGTGTTTGAACGAAACCTTGTCTGATTTTTTGTATGTTGTATCGCTGTCGGGATTATTTTCGGCATTATTTTCGGGTTCTTCCGACTGTGTTTCGCTTTCGGTTTCTTTTTCGCCTTTAAGCAATTCATCAAGCGAAACGCCGTAGATATCGGCAAGAAGAATAAGATTATCCGTGTCGGGCGATGCCTCTGCACGCTCCCATTTTGACACAGCCTGACGGCTTACACCTATTCTTGCGGCAAGCTCCTCCTGGCTTAGATTCATCTTTTTTCTGTACTGCAAAAGTCTGTTGGCAGTTTCAATGTTCATAAAATTTCCTCCTCAAGTATTGCTTTAGGGTTTTACCTTGTGAGAAAATTATATCGGTTGCCTGCCCAAAAAAACAATACATTTCGGGTTCCATTGTCGCAACTCTCGGTTGCAACCCACAGTTGCGACAATAAAAATCAATAAAAACGCAAAATATCCCAATATCAGAGGTCAAGACCTGTTGTAGTCTTTAAAAATTCACCAAGCTTGTCGCAGATGATTTTTACACCGCCCTCGCTGTCACTTTCAACATTGAGAGGCATAATCGGATCGTGTACCGAAAGTCTGAGCAAGAACCAGCCGTCACCGTTATCCCTGTCAAACGAAACTCTGACGCCCTCACGGTTATCATCGGCAACACACCAGCCGTCCTGCTTCTCGGCATACTTTGTAAGGTCGGCAATAATTTTTTCTCCGCAGGCTCTGAAATCTTTTTCAAGAATTTTGTATCTGATTTCTGTGCTTTCAAGCGGCTCTTTGAGTGAGGCGGTAAGCTCGTCAAGCTCCTTGCCCTCTTTTCTCATCTGAGCAGCCTTGATAATAATTTTTGTGCAGAGATATGCACCGTCATCAAGAAAGTAGTTTTCACGCATTGCGGCATGTCCCGATGTTTCGATTGCAAGCGGACAGTTGATGCCCTGAGCGTTGAGTTCAAGAGCCTTGTCGATAACATTCTTATAGCCTCTGCGATAGCGGTAATGCTTTCCGCCGAGGTCATTTTCAATAAATTGTTTAAGACCGCTTGATGTGATTGAGTCTGTAACAATCATACCGCCGTCATTGCCCTCAAGAGCAATTGCCGCCGCAACGGCTACAAGTCTGTTTCGATTGATTTCATTGCCCTTGCTGTCAACAGCACCGCCACGGTCAACATCTGTATCAAAGATTACGCCGAGGTCTGCGCCTGATTCTCTGACAGCCTCACAGATTGAATCCATTGCCTCTTTAGCCTCGGGATTCGGCACATGATTCGGGAACATTCCGTCAGGTTCAAGGTAACGACTGCCTGTTGTGTCTGCTCCGAGAACAGAAAGCACCTTGTCGGCATAAAATCCGCCTGCACCGTTGCCTGCGTCAACAACAATCTTAAAGCCCTTGAGCGGATGTTCGTAATCTTCTGCATTAACTTCCTTTTTAATCTTCTCGCAAAGTCCCTTTGCGTAGTCGCTCATATAGTCAACATCCGTAATATTTCCGCCATTACTTTCTTCGGGATGTTCACCGTTTTGTGCGTAGAGAAGAATTTCCTCAATGTCACTGCCCTCAAGACCGCCCTCACGGGTGAAAAATTTAAGACCGTTTCTGTTGAACGGGTGGTGACTTGCGGTAATCTGAAGAGCACCGTCACATCCGAGGTCAACGGTTGTCATAAACATTGACGGAGTTGACGCAAGCTGACAGCAGAGAACTTTTGCACCGCAACGCTTAAAACGCTCGGTTGTGATTTTCATTATATGCGGTCCCGAAATACGGCTGTCACGACCGACAGAGATTTTGAGCTCGCTCGGCTTTTTTGAAACTTTTTTAGAAAGCCAAAGCACAAAGCCGTCCGCCATATCGGCAACAACATCGTCGGTAAGGTTTACACTTTGTCCCTCAACACCCTCGCTTGCAACTCCTCGTATGTCTGTTCCGCTTTTGAACTGTTTGTAAAAATCGTTAAGCATTTTATGATTCCTTTCTTATTTGTATGATTGCTTTTATTGAAAATTTAATTCGGAGCAATCCTGCATCCTTTTTGATATCAGCCTTCATAACATAGATTATAACTTAAAATGAGCAAAATCTCAATATGCCTATTAAATTAAGTTTGTAAAAAACAGCAGTTATATAATGCTGAAAAAGAAACAAGTTGTTGAATTTACACAATCAAATGTTATGCTTGTGTTAAAACTATATTTCTATAAAAGCAAATACAAAGCATATTGTACAAAAAACACAACAATTTATTGTGCATAACTGACACCCAAATGCATTTGTGAACAAAAATTAATCGCTAAAATTGTTGACTTTTCCGAATGCTTGACTATAATAATAATTGTCAAGTAAATAGTCCGCTTGACTATCGGCTGATTTCCAATTAGCCTTACTCGAGTAAAATTGAATTATCACATAGTCGATAAATTGATCATGATTTTGCCAAATGGTAAATGGCGCACGAAAACAAAACTTTATATTTTTAAAGAATTGAATGGAGGAAATTTTATGACACCAATTCTTAGCTTACACAATGTTGATGTAACCAAATTCCTCGCCGTGCTCGATACCTGCGAGGGCAATGTATATCTCGTTACAAGCGAAGGCGACAGACTCAATCTCCGCAGCAAGCTTTGCCAGCTTGTCGGTCTTACAAGACTTATCGAAGGCGGCAGGATTGCAGAAGCAAGTATTATTTGCGAAAACAAGAACGACGAGAGCAAGCTTTTCAGACTTAATATGTTCGGCGACACAGGTAACGCCAAAGTAGGTTAATTCTGAAAACACTGACTTAAATATCTACGGTTTTCACGTTAATTTCAAAACTTCTAAACCCAAGGACAGCTGCGAGCAATCGCAGCTGTTTTTGGCTTTTACCTTTTAAATGTAAAATATCAATAAAGTGTTGATTTTGCCGATGTTTTGGGTTATACTAAACTTAATTTATTTTATGAGGCGTTAAACGCATTCGGAAAGGAATACGCTATGGCAGATACAAAAAACGAGCTTATGAACGAAGATGATAGAGTTATAGTTACTCTTGAGGATGAAACTGGTGAAAAAGTTGATTATGAATTTCTTGATGTAATTGAGTATGATAATGAAGAATATCTTATCCTTACAAAGTTCAATCCAAATATTGATAGTGATGTTTATGATGTTGTTATTTTCTTAATCAATCCTATCAATGACGAAGATGAAGAGTATATTGCTATTGATGATGATGACACTCTCAATACAGTCTTTGAAATTTTTAAAGAAAAATATGAAGGCGAAGTAGGCTGATTCGTTTTCATTATGAGCTTCCGAGGGGAGGCTCTTTTCTTTTGTGTGAATATAACATTCTCAGCGGGAAAAAATACCGTTGAGGTGTTGTGTATGACAGAAAAAATCGGACTTGAAAAAACTGTTGTGTTTAATTTGAAATCGGCAAATGAATCTGATGTCAATAATATCGTCAATGAAAAAGGTCATGAGAGCCGTTCGTTTTATTACAAACTCGGATTACTCTATTTTCTCAATATTGTTGACTGGATTTGTACAGAGGCGCTCATCGGCAGCGGACATTTTGTTGAGGCAAATCCCGTTATGCAGCCTGTGCTTGAGAACTTTTGGCTGACATTGTTAATCAAGGGAATTTTGCCGCTTGTGCTTATTCTTGGTTGTGCATTGATTTATAAGCTTGCCGAAATCGGCAGAAGCAAAACGGCTGAAATGCTTTTAACGGTCGGAATTGTGTCTTATGCCCTTGTAAACCTATGGCATATTTTCAATTTTGTATTGCTCTTTTGTCGATTTTAATGTACAATAGTGGGTAGCAAATTTGAAAGGGAGTGTATGTTTTGCCGGCATTATCAGTAAGAAATCTTACAATGACTTTTATCGAAAGAAACCTTTTTACCGATGTTTCGTTTGATGTTGAAGAAAGAGATAAGGTGGGCTTTATCGGAGCTAACGGAGTCGGTAAAACAACTCTCTTCAAGATACTCAACGGCGAAATCAGCCCTGTTTCGGGAACTGTTACCTTTTCAAAAAATGTTCGTCCGGGATATATGGAACAGCATGCCTGCAATAATCCTAGGGCAGATGTGTATCACGAGCTGCTTTCCGTGTTCGATTATCTTTCGGATATGGAAACCGAAATTTCCGCACTTGCACATCAGATTGACAACAAGTCGGGAAAACTTGACGAGCTTGTTGAAAGGCAGACCATGCTTATTGAACAGTTTGAAAGAGCAGGCGGTTTGACCTATAAAAGCAGAACCCGTTCCGCACTTTTAGGACTCGGATTTTCCGAAAATGACTTTACAATGCCTGTCGGCAATTTAAGCGGCGGTCAGCGTTCAAAGCTCTGCCTTGCAAAGCTGTTGCTGTCGCAAAGCAATATGCTCCTCCTTGACGAGCCGACAAACCACCTTGACATTGACGCAATCGCATGGCTTGAAGGCTTTTTGAGAGATTTCAAGGGCGCAATGATTATCATCAGCCATGACCGTTATTTTCTTGATAATGTAACCAACAAGACGATTGAACTTGAACACAACCGTGCTATGGTTTATAAGGGCTCATATTCTGAATTCGTCAAGAAAAAGGAATCGGTGAACGAGTCGCTTAAAAATAAATATGAACACGATTTAAAGGAAATAAAGCGTATTGAGGGCATTGTTGAACAGCAGAAACGCTGGGGACAGGCTCACAACTTTATCACAGCCGCAAGTAAGCAGAAAGAGGCTGACAGAATCAAAGACGGGCTTGTCGCCCCCGAAAGCGAGCTTGAAACAATGCGTATGCATTTTGAGCCGAGATGTGAAAGCGGCAACGATGTTTTAATCTGTAAAAATCTTGCCAAGTCGTTTGACGACAAACAGCTTTTCAAAAATGTTGATATACATATCAGAAAAGGCGAGAGAGTGTTCATCATCGGCGGCAACGGTTGCGGTAAAACAACGCTGTTCAGAATTTTAACGGGTAAAACTCCTATGAACAGCGGTGAATATGACTACGGCGCAAATGTTGAAATCGGTTATTTTGATCAGATGCAGCAGAATCTTGACCTGTCAAAAACCGCACTTGATGAGGTGTGGGACACCTTCCCGAATATGACGCAGACCGAAGTCAGAAGTGCGCTTGCGTCATTCCTGTTCAAAGGTGACGAAGTGTTTAAATCGCTTTCAAAAATGAGCGGCGGCGAGAGGGCGAGAGTTTCTCTCTTGAAACTAATGCTAAAGGGCAGTAACTTTTTGCTCCTCGATGAGCCGACAAACCACCTTGACGCATCATCACGGGAAGAACTTGAAAAAACTTTGCTTGACTACAGCGGTACAATGCTGATTGTCAGCCATGACCGTTATTTTATAAATAAAATTGCCGACAGAATTTTACTCCTTACAAATAACGGAGTAAAGGAATATCTCGGTAATTACGATTATTATCTTGAACGCACAACAGCCGAAAAATCGGGTGCTGTTCCGACTGAGAATAAGAAAGATAAAAAAGAAAAAACGCAGAATGATTACTTTTTCCAAAAGCAAAAGCAGAGTGAAGAACGCAAAAGACAGACTAAGCTTAAAAAGGCAGAGGCTGAAATTGAGCGACTTGACGAAGAAATCGCCAAAACACAGGAGCTTCTCTCAAGCGAGGAAGTTGCCGCAGATTACGAAAAACTTATGGAGCTTTCAAAACTGCTCGAGGATTTGCAAAAACAGCAGGAGGAGCAGTACGAAATCTGGGAGGAACTCGAAAGTATGGCAGAATGATCGCCTTACAGTCGGGAGGAGCGACAAATTTCCCTTGCTTAAAGTAAAAAATTGTTGTATAATAACCGCATAATATAAGCTAAAGACTGTTGCACAGCAGTTTTTGCAGTTGATTTTCAGATAAAAGATTATGCGAATTAAAAATGAAAAACGGCAGGCAAAATACCCTGCCGCATACATCTGCCCGTGGCGCAATTGGATAACGCAACGGATTCCGATTCCGGAGAATGGGGGTTCAAGTCCCTTCGGGCAGGCCAAAAAAGGACACCCTACGGGGTGTCTTTTTTTGGCCTGCCCGAAGGGATTTGAAGCCGACCGTAAAGAAAATGCCCCTGTGAGGCATTTTTAGGGAGGAGTGTTTATGGAGGCATAGCTGTGCACAGGACGCAACAAGCGAGGCGGAAAGTTTAGGTCTGTACAAAGTACTTCGGGCAGAAGTAGTGATAAGATGAAAGTGTGACACCCTACGTGGTGTCCTTTTTTGGTCTTTTTAGAATCCAATCAAAAAACTAAAGGACACCGTTTTGGCGTCCTTTGAGTGTTATGTTTTAATTATTTCGCTTTTGGTTGGTCTTTATAATCGGGAACATTATTCTTTATGCCTTTCCATGTTTTTTCCATTTGATGACTGCCTTTGTCATAATAATAATAGCCGTCATCAGTACGATATCCGTCATATACGGTGTCAACTTCGCTCCATTTTTCATTTTCTCTACTGATTCTACTTGAATTTGAAATGAATGAGGAAATTGCTAATATTGCAATAAATATAACAAATATTATTACGAAAACTTTTAACCCGTCATCGGATGGTATTGACATGAAGAAAAGAATACCTCCAACACCGATAAAAGCTAATGAAAAAATCAATAAAAGAGTATTATTATTATCGTTATTAATTTTATAAATAAAAGCTACTATGCCGAAAATAAAGAGTGCTATACTGCCTACGAAATTCCCCGGTTCCATGATAATATCCTTTTTTAGTGTTAAAGATTCATCAATCATGGTATCCAAGGGTTTGTTCGTAGAGATTTTTGTGTTAGTAGTCTTATAACTATAGATTAATTTGCAATTATGAGTTTTTGCGGTTTCACCTATATATTCAATCATTTTGTGAATAATACTGTAGTCGTGGTTGGTTGAACTAAATTCAAATTCTAATCGCGGAGAGTGTTCAGTGAAAAATATAAATGATGATAGATTGAATTGTATGGAATTGCAGTATTTGTATTTTATTGTGCACGATGTTTTTTTATTATCAAAAGTAAATACGATGCCATTTTCGTAAATTTCTATTAAGGTTAATTTACTGTTGGTAATGCCGGTTTGATTTTGATGCTTTTCATCTGCGTATCTAAATGAAATATCTGTGATATTATTATTTTTGTCTTTCTTTATTTGTTCAACATTAAAAGATTTTATTAATTTATTCCTCAAAGCAATCACCCTACCTTTTTTATAAATGTTTTTGTTCATTTAGTCCAATATTAATATACCAAAGTATTTTAATATTGTCAAGTATTATTTATACAATAGTATTGTGATATTTTTATTTTGGTGGTGCAGAAATGCTTAGTAAAAGAATAAAAGAACTCAGAATTTCACTTGGTTTGAATCAGGTGCAATTTGGTAAATCTCTTAATGTAACGAAGCAAACCATAAGTAATTGGGAAAATGATAATATTCAGCCGTCTGTAGATATGCTCTTGAAAATCGTAAGACTGTATTCGGTCAGTGCCGACTATTTGCTAGGAATTGACGATAGAAATACGGTTGATGTTACAGGATTAAATAATTCACAGATTGCACATATACAGATGATTATTGACGATATAAGAAAAGCACAGTAATGTTTACCGTGCTTTTTTTCTGTAATTTGCCAATTTAAAGTGTATAAAGTTTTCTCCACAACATTTTCAACTTATCTTGTGCTTTCAGAAAATAAGCATTGTTGCTTTCTACCGACAGAACATAATTAATTTTGCCGATAAGGTGCTTGTAGTAACTTTGGGTGCAGACAATGTTGCCGTGAATAAAGTCTGTTATGTTTTCGTGTACGATTGCATTTTCAAAGCCGTTAGGATATTTTGTTGAAAAATACAATGAAAATTTTTTTTGCAAAAACCCTTGACGAATAAGATTGAGGATGATATAATAGTCAAGCTGACTCATTCGAGGACATCTTCAAAAAATGAAAATGCTTCAAAAAAAATTAAAAAAATTTGAAAAAAGTGTTGACAAATGATGAAGAATGTGATATATTATATAAGCACTCGAAATTAAAGAGTGAATGCAAGAGCGAAAACTAAATTCGCTGGTGTAGCTCAGTTGGTAGAGCAGCTGATTTGTAATCAGCAGGTCGGGGGTTCAAGTCCGTCCACCAGCTCCATTGAAGCCTACTGTTTAGGCAGTAGGCTTTGATTTTTGAAAAACTTGATATGGGAGAATTCCCGAGTGGCCAAAGGGGGCAGACTGTAAATCTGTTGCGTTTCGCTTCGATGGTTCGAATCCATCTTCTCCCACCAAGCTTAAAAAACGCCTTAAACATTGAAGTTTAGGGCGTTTTTCTTTTGCGTTCAGCAGGGATAAAACCCCTCTGAAAATCTGCTTGTCTAACAGTTATCTAACATAACGCTAACTAAGTAGGCTCAATGTCAATAGTTGGGGTAACCCGATAAAAACAGAGACACTGTATCTAATTCGAATTGTTTTGTGTTGTTTAGATACCTAACATTAGCGGATATGTTTCCGCAAGATACAGCCAAGCATTTGCAGCAGTTGTGCGTATAATTTAAACTGCTGCAAAAGTCAGTAAACAAGCCGTTTTTTAAGCCGTTCGCTTATTTCCTTGACATCAATACTACCGTCTCAATGTGGCACGAGAGGCCCTGATTGATAACAACATAATCGGAATAGTCCGTTTGTCTACGGAAACATATCAACTCATATCTGTAGTAGAAATATCTCCACTTCTGTCGTTATCTATATCGCAACCTAAACCTCGCCAGTATACGGGAACTGGTCTGCAATTTCCTTTATATTTCCTATTATAATGCCAAAGTCAATAGTTTCAGACTTCCCATTGTCTCGACCCTGCCTGTTCGCAGTACAAGGGATAGGTCAACGACTATTTTCCAGTCCATCTGGAACCACAATTCCCATGCACTCGACCTTAATAGTCAAAAATTCACACGATAAATCCACCAGTACTGTTTGCCTAGTCTATAAAAACGTTGTCTTTGATACAAACAGAAAAAGCCTTCTCAGGCACATAAGTGCTGAAAAAGGCTTGAAATAAAGGGCTTTCGAGGTTCTGCTGTGTTTTACAGCAGAGCTTCGGAAGCCCTTTTTCGTTTGTTCGATTGTTTCTGGCCGGTTCTGAGACCGTTGGAACTTACCCCTCAAAAATGGTGGTCGGAGGAATAATTAAAAAGTGTGGAATAATTAAAAGGTGTTTGTTCAAGAAATCTTATCAGTGTATCCACCGACGCCACTTGAATTTAGACTGATTTTATGCTATAATCAGTCTGTATTCAATCTAAAAGGAGGCCGATTATGGATAGCAACATTATTTATTTGGACACATATGTCCTACAACAAGACATGAGAATTAGACTCCCTAAAGCTATTTTAGCCAATCTCTGTGCGGAAAAGGGTGTTAGTAAGTTTGATGTTTTTCTCGACACAAAAAACAAAGAACTAATCTTGAGACTCAACAAGGACACGGAGGAAAAGTAAGCATATGCGATTCATTGGAAACAAGACCCAGTTATTAGAAAACATTAAAGAGGTCATAGATAGGCATGCCACTGATGCTCATTCCTTCTGTGACATTTTCTCTGGCACTGCCTCAGTAGCACGTTATTTTAAGCAGTGGTATGAAGTCTATTCAAACGACCTTCTGTATTTCTCTTATTGCCTTCAGCGGGCAACCATAGAGAATCCAGACAAGCCGTCTTTTGCAGCACTCGCAAAAGGCACGGGCATAAAAGACCCTATTTTATACTTTAATGATATGTCAACAGAAAACATGGAATCGCTGCCGACCGAAAAACGTTTTTTCCAAAATAATTATGCCCCAACTGGAGGACGTATGTACATAACGGACTCTAATGCGTTAAGGATTGACTTTGCACGCAACACCATAGAGACGTGGAATCAAGCGGGCCTCCTTTCTCAGGATGAGTACTATTACCTTGTTGCAAGTGTTATTGAAGGAATCCCGTTTGTTTCAAACATCGCTGGTACTTATGGAGCCTTCAACAAAACTTGGGACATTAGATCAAACAAGCTGTTTGTTTTGATAGATCTACCGGTCTTTAACAACGGCATGAACAATAAATCCTATAACGAAGATGGAGTTCAACTTTTGCATCACATTTCTGGTGATATTCTTTACGTTGACCCACCTTATAATGAAAGGCAGTATCTTCCTAATTATCATGTGTTAGAAACAGCTGCAAAATATGACTTCCCTGCATTGCGAGGCGTTACCGGACAAAGACCGTACGAGCTTCAACGATCCGACTTCTGCTCAAAGAAAACTGTCGTCAGTGCATTTGATGCCTTGCTCGCAAATGCAAGCTTCAATCATATTATCTTGAGCTACAATACCGATGGAATAATGACCTTAGCTGAGATTGAAGCAACAATGAAAAAACACGGTATTGCATCGACATTTGAGGTCAACTACATACCATACCGCCGCTTTAAGAGTAAGAGCATTGTCACCAGAACCGAGGAACTGAAGGAAATGCTGATTTATATCCAGAAGGAGGTGTAATTATGCCGGACTATATCAAGAGCCCTATGAATTACACTGGTGGAAAGTATAAAATACTTGAACATATAATTCCGAGTTTCCCAGAATCGATAAATAACTTCGTGGATCTTTTTGCGGGTGGATTAAATGTAGGAATAAATGTACAGGCAGACACAATCTATGCAAACGACCAGATTACATATCTGGTTGAGCTGTATAAGCTATTTCAAGATACCCCCATTGACTCGTTATTATCTGCAATTAAGGAACGGATTGCTTATTTCAATCTCTCGCAAACAAACGCAGAGGGATACAACGCTTTAAGGGCAGAATACAATCAGTCGAAATCCTTGCTGGATCTATTTGTACTAACCTGCTATTCGTTTAACCATCAGATTAGATTTAATAGCAAGCATGAGTTCAATATACCTTTTGGCAAAGAACGGAGTTCCTTTAATGAATCTATAGAGCGAAACTTGGTGTTGTTCTGTACCGCTTTGCAGAAAAAGAACATTATTCTTTCAACCGGTGATTTCAGAGATTTTGATTTCGCGCGCCTCACTAAAGGAGATGTTGTTTATTGTGATCCCCCTTATCTAATCACCACAGGGTCATATAACGATGGAAAGCGTGGGTTTAAGGACTGGACAGAATCCGAAGACTCAGATCTTTTGGCATTGTTGGATAAGCTAAACGAGCGTGGAATTCTGTTTGCGCTTTCAAATGTTTTTGCTCACAAAGGCCAAACTAATGACGCGCTTATTGAGTGGAGTAAAAAATATAGCGTTCTGTATATAGATAAGACCTATTCCAATTGCAGCTATCATTTTAAGGACCGTGGAGCAAAAACCGTAGAAGTATTAATTACGAACTATGAATGGGAGGAACCCAAATGCGAACAGATGACCTTGATGCTGTAAAGAGCAAGCTGTATGATGAATCCGAACCGTTCCTTTCAGCGCATCCAAACTACGATATAAGCACTCTTCCATCATGGGTCGCAGAAAGTATAGAAGTTGCACGTGTGTATGGTAACAGTAAAAAGGGAGTAATTCTACCTGATGGGCGAAAATACCATCTTGATAACCACCTAAACGATCTGACCGGGAGAGAGTGGACATTTTTTATTAACTCCGTTTTTTCCACACATTATCCTACCAGCGGAAAAGAGGCATATGCCCATCATATAAGGAAAATACATCCTACGCCAAAACCGCCACAGCTTATGCGTGACCTAATTCAGTTTTTTACAAAAGAAAATGAACTCGTCGTTGATACCTTTATGGGTGTCGGAGGCACTCTTCTTGGTGCGGCTTTATGCAACAGGACAGCCACTGGAATAGATTTGAATCAAGATTACCTGACAGCCTATCATGCGGCTGCAGCAGAACTCGGTTTGGAAGACTTCACTACAGAATGTGGTGATTGTTTAGCAATACTTCGTGATGAAGAAAAAATGGCGTCCTTAATGTCCGGAAAAGAAATCAGTCTTCTTTTGTTTGATCCGCCATATTCAAATATGATGAGCAAGGAGAAAACAGGAGCTGATATTGCAGTTTACGGAAAAACTGCAACACCTTTTTCTGATTCCGAGAAGGATCTTGGTAACATGGAGAGGCCGGTATTCTTGTCAAAGTTACGAGAGTCGGTGGAATTAGCTCTTCCTTACATCAAGTTTCGTGGCTATGTAGTGCTCTTTATCAAGGATCTGCAGCCAAGCAAAAAGGAGCCAAATTTGCTGCATGCAGAGGTTATTAATGAGCTGAACAAAATCCCAAACCTATATTACAAGGGCATGAAAATTTGGGCAGATGAATCCACCAAACTATACCCGTATGGTTATCCATTCAGTTTCGTTGCCAATCAAATCCATCAGTACATCTTAGTATTTAGAAAGGAGAAGTGATCGCTCACTTCTCCTTTTTGAATCTGGTCAGTACATATTTTTCTAAGTCGAGTATTGGGCGTAAGTCGCTGTCATACATGACATAGTTATCAAGATATCCTTGGTTTTCTATGCGTCCTTTCCTGATCATGTCTTTGTATGAAAACCAGCCAAGAATTACAACCGTATTACTCTCACGAAACAATCTGACAGAAATATAGATGTCTTTGGGATGAGTTTCGGCCTGTTCGACCATTTCTAAAGTGCGAATATGGAAATCCTCTGTACGAGTTTTTACATCTACTTTTAGTTGTTCATTTTCATTCACAAGCAAAAAATCAAACTCGTCTCGTTCATCATATGAGGAAGTATCCTCAATAAAGCTAATGTGGTTATCGGAAAAAAGAAGCTTAATTGCCTTTTCTCCAAGCTTCCCCTCAAACATCTTCTTTTCCTTGTTGCTAAGCCCTCCGGGATGGAAGTCGTGCCTGTTTGAAGTGAAAGCTCTTGCTTTTCTTGCATAAGAAACGGCCTCATCATAAAGACTCCCGGTTATCACATAGTTCTCTCGAATAATCAAATCCTCACACCCGTTTCTGCAAAACATCTCCTTATACACTGCGGAGCATTTTTGTTGATTATGATGCGACCGTTATCTGCAAGATAAAAGAGGACTTTTTCATGAGGAATAGACGCACAGTTGCCCCCGAAAATGCTAACACAACGCATAATTGTAACATTTCCGTATTCAGGATAGATGTACTCCTGCTCAATGCTGTCGTAGTTTTCTATTTCTTCAATACCCAGCTGAAGAGTTGAAAGCATTTTGCCCTCAACAAGAAGAATGAAATTTGTATCTTCGTCGTAAAGAACCACATCTGGTAAGTAAAGATTTACTCCGTTTCGGTCTTTTTTAGGCAGGGTAACAAGACGACCGGTCTTAGTTCTGAAATAGCCACGTTCGCAACCGGCATGGTTTTCATAGACACAATACATACCGTGATACATCGTCTGCACGTGAAGAAGAATATCTGCCATCTTTTCAGATTTCTTCTCATAATGCCAATATAGTTCTGGTAAAACAACGTAGCTTGGCATTCTGATTCCGTCGAGGCGCATGCCAAGAATACTGCAGATATATAGGAACTTATTCTTGCCCCTTGTATGATCAACGTAGGATTGAGTAACACCGTGAAGAGTTACAACAATATCCTTATCCCATCCCAGCTTGCGAATACATGCTGATATCATTGAAAGAGCACCGATATTAGGATCATGCCCAATGTTTCCAGCATCTGCTGGTTTTGCTAACCTACCAGATACTTCAATTCGGTCAGCATACTTCGTTATCGTAATTGGCACGTTCCCAGCGGGCGGCTTCCTCATTCCCGCCTTGAAACGGATCAATTCATCAAGGCTTCTAAACGGCCTAAACCAGCGAGAAATATCTTTTCCAACTATTGTAACGCCAATTGTGAGAAGAATATTTGTACCGAACACGCTCGTATCTGACGGTTTCTTTTCTTCACGAGCTTCGAGCTCCTCATTGTAGAGCATATACAACTTTACGTTCTGGTAGTACGGAGTTATATATACAAACTTTGAGCCCCTTTGATAGACACCAGTATTCCGTGATTCATCATCGCTCGTTTTTGTCTCCTCAATTGCCATTATTAGGTTGTCTTCATTACTCCCTTCTGTAGGTGCATTTTCTTGCTTAAAAAGGAGAAAATCAAGGAAGCTGGAACTGCCGCTAACCGTTTTTATGAAGATATCTGCAGCACCGGCCACTGCAAGCCCCTCAACTTTATAAACAAACTTGAAAATACCATCGACGATGATTGGCTTGATCTTAATCTCGCTATGTACAGTAATTCTATCGTTAAAATCCTTACAGTACATGTCAACGATTTGATTAACTACAGACGGCTTGGGCCTTTCCTCTGTGAGAAGCCATAAATTATCCATTCTTCTTCCTCCCGTAAATCTTTCTCTATTGATTCCGTAATTAACACGCTTACTGCCATTCGTTAATGAATAACTATGTCGGCGTGCATCTCGAATTGCTGGTGGCTGTATATAATCAACATCATCACATTCGTGATCTTCTCTGATGAAATCTCCGTTTTTATTGCTATAGACTTTTGTGCGTACAAATAGCCTTTCTCCACAACCTTTACAAGTGAGTTCTTTCCAGAAATAATGTTCAAAAACATCACCTTGTTCCATTACACAGATATTCAAAGACCGGCGATCAATCCTGTGCTGCTGGCCACATAAAATGCATTCAACTAACCAATCTTCTGACATTTCAAAAATTCCGTCAGAATATCCTTCAAAAAACTGCATAGCACTTACCAATTACTTCCTCAGAGCTTCATTAATAGTCTGTCCCGTCTCAACTTTCCAGTAATTCCAGCCGTTATTTGATCCTCCAAGGAGAAAGTCGGTCGCTGTGCTGGGTGAGTTGAATGTGTAATCCTGTGCAAATATATAGCGCCCACCATTGTATTCGACGATTTCTTGATCCAGCAGTTCGTCTCTGAGCTCTTTCAAGCTTCCTGCATTAGGACTTGTAGAATATCGGACTTCGCTCCCGGCAAAAACGGTTAACGAGTTATCCTCATTCAAATATCCAAGTGCCATCAAACTCCCAACGCTCAAAGTTATATGACGATTGGCGCATTCTTTTGACTCTTTATAAGTGCTTTGGACATAGGGGAAGAGTGCAATTATTTGATCTATCAAAAATTGTGTTCTATCCTCAATGTCTTTAACTGTCCAGCTCTCTTTTGTGTAAATATCAGCATTTAATTTCAGGTGTTTTGTTGAAGCCAATACTGTCTTCTTGTATGCAAAGTCATTATTTCCCATCTTACTGTTATCGCTCGCGGCAGCAAGAGTCAGATTACCAATGCGGTTTACGACGCTGGTGTAATGATCCTCGTCCAGCCCTGAAACAGAAGCCCAATACTCATTTATAGTCTGAGGCATAATATGCTCGATGCTTAAACTACTCAAATCTATGCCTATTGGGTTTCCTGTAAGTTCGATCTTATCAAGTATCCACCTTATGTTAGAAAGCGCATATGCGTTTGCTGTTGTGAGGAAAGCCCTCGTTTGAGAATCATCGGGCATATATGCAGCCTTTCCTTTATTCTCATTAACCAGATAAAAAACGCAGATGTCGTACATATCTTTGAAAGAATGAAGGGCCACTTGAGACTCAACATTTCGCAGATATCCGGGGAAAAACCGTGAAATAGCACTTGTATCTTGGTCATTGATATAACGGCGAACAAGGAATGTGTTAATTAACTTGATGATAGAACTCGTCTGTTCTTTGTCAATCTCACCGACACGATAATGCTCCAAAATGCGCATAACAAACGGTGCAGGCATAAAAGACTGCATTCGTCTGAAGTCGCCAATACTCTCCCCAAGCTCGTCTCTTTTAGCGGAAAGATAAAGGCGTTCAAAATGACGAGCATAAATCAAAAGGTCTTCAAGTATTGAATCAGAGCCGTTGATATTTTTCTCTTTCCAATACTGTTTGAAGGCCTCATACAGATCCTTCTCCGTCACTAATACATAATTCTTTGACGCAAGGAAAAACCTGAAGAACTCGGAAAGCTTTTTTGATTCTGGGAAGATTTTTTCGAGCTTAAGCCAATAAGAATGATAAATATGCTCTTGATCCGCGTTATTACGATTCATCATGATAAAATTACGGATCAAATCAGCCGGAGTGAGCTTTTCTCCTGTAGAGTTTATACTTTCAAATATCTGTTGAGCATCATCACCAGCCTCAAGTTCAATGCGAACTATGTAAAGATTGCGAACAGCGTTTACTACCTCCATCAATGTGTGTGAGGCAACAAGGCCCGCCAACACAGATTTGATGTACTTATAGTTCTCCATTATTAAAGAGTTGCCTTCGTATTCGGGCACTCGATCAGTTGCAATATATTCATAGGCGTCATCATCTGATACAGAAGGACGAAGACGGTATTTGTATTCTCCTGTCTCGTTGTTTTCGAGATAGTTATGGACAAGGTAATCACTGATCTGGGTATCACCATTATCAGATGCGATTTCTTTAAGCGCATAGGTCATCAGAAACATCGTCACAAGACGCTGTTGCCCGTCAACGACTTCGCGTTCCCTAACGATAAAATCTGTTTTTGTAATCACATATACAATTGAACCAAGAAAATGCCGAGAGGTTTCGTGATTCAGTATTTTCTTGATGTCTTCTAAAAGCTGCTGAACCTGCTTGTGCTTTTTCCAAGTGTAATTTCTCTGATAGACCGGAATTACATACTGTGAGCCAATTGCTCCTTTTATGAACTCCTCGAATAAGCTTAATGGATCTGCTTTCATATAATCGCTCCTTCTCCAGTAGAGAGATACAGCCTGCTGAACTCACAGCAGGTTTTTTTGTATTTCCTTTAGATACTACTCCGTCACAAATAACTCCGGAACATTGTTATAGACTGTTCTTGCCTCCCCTTGAACGCTCTTTCTTGGGCATTGAAGAACGGCCATCTTAACTCGAACACCGTCTTCAGTACGTTCAATATAAAGGTCCTCATGCTTTTGAATATATGTTGCCACTTCAGGAGAAAACCCGTTCTTCTGCAGCAAGATACACGTCTTGTTTGTAGTCCCGTATTCGACAAATTCATACCAGTCATTTGTCAAGAAATCCTTATGCTTATACTTTTTGAGCTCTGTAGAAAAGCGCATAAAGTAATTTGACAAACGAAACAGGATGATGTCATTGACATTGTTCAGCGTGTCTTCAATTACCTTGTTATGGTGCTCCGGTCCATCCACAAATGGGACAGACTCACCTTTGATATAAATATTCTTACCACGCTTATAGCCGATAGCCTGATCAATCATATATTTAATGCCATTTCCCGTCAGCCACTGTGTCAAGAGCGTAGCATAGAATCGGAGGTTAGCGTGTTTGCCATCTTTCAGCTTCCCAAGCGTTCCGGATTCATACGTTTCCCAATCAAAGGCATCACATAACTTTTCCAAGAAATCTAATGTGGGCTGATAGCCAACATAACCATAGATATTGACGTTTGGATAATCGAGGCCGTTTGCAATTGCATCTACCAGTGTGCTGACCTGATCCAGAGAGATGTTAATGTCATCGTCCGGTTCATTCTGACGTCCGGTAAACTGCTGCTTTATAAGAGCAACATCTTCATCTGAAAGAATAGGTTCAAATTCACGACTAATTCGGCCTTTGCGATCCAGCATAATATCTCGAAGAAGAATATTAGCTGTTTTACGCATAAGGGCAAAGGCCTCATTAGTTTGGTCATTTAGTTTTTCAAGCTTCGTCTTGCCTTCCTTCAGGCAATCACGCACATATTCCTTCTCTTTATCACTAATAGTATCGATGGAAAGAATTTGTGGCTCAACTTCCTTGCGAAGAAGAGATACATAGTTAGTTGGTTCAATATTCACATCTGGCAAGCAAACAAGAAATGCATTGCCATATAGACTGTATTGTATTCTTCCAACACGACCGATGAGATTGCGAAACTCAACTGCAGACATCGGATACGAGCCATTTTTATAATCCGTGATAAACAAATTATCCGCAGGAAGATTAACCCCCTCCAGCAATGTACTGGTGCAGAATATCGTATGAATACCGCCATCACGTTTTCTAAATAGCTCCTCAATTCTCAACCTAATACTTGTTGGCAGATAGCTCACATGATAAGCCACACCTTTTTCAACGGTGTCCGCAAGGAAATAGCTTTCATGAACTTCTTCACGAATCTCTTCTGCAAGCGCAATCAAGTCCGGATCATCTAAGATGGGTAGGCTATCCGCATATTCCCGTGCAAAATCAACAACCTTAGCTTTTGCATTGCAATAAACAAGATTTTTCTTACCCCTTCCAAGTTCAACAAGGAACGATTGGAAATCTCTGTCTGGCGTGAAATTACTGATTATATGCAACTTCTCTGTAAGCGAGTTATAGTAGCCCAAATCATGCGCCTGAAGATCAATCAAGAATTTTTCCTGACTAACCGGTGTATAAGATGAAACAAACTTTGTCCGGTCTCCTTCAACAGCATTAGGGACAAGCTCCAGATAAATATCCGGATTAGGGATGTGGGGAGAAGCAAATACAATTCGAGGATGTGGCTCGTTTCTATAGAGCATACCAACTATCTGATAGTAGAATGCACTTCGTCCCTCTTTATCAGAAATCTTCTGGGCCTCATCGATAAACAAATAATGAATCGGTATATCTGGATATCCAATTAGCTGATACATCAATCTTTCCGGAGTCATTACAAAAACATATCTGTGCTCGTTATTATCCTGTAGAATAACAGCTCCGGCAGAGGTGACAATTCAATAATCGAATTCCCGCAATAATTGTCCAAGGTTATCCGATATTTCTTTGAAGACTTCGTTGATCAACGCCTTTGTAGGAACAATAATAGCAAAATTACTGTTAGGTTCCTGCTTAATGCGCTCTCTGATGAAAGTTCGCATTACAAACGATTTCCCCATAGAGGTTGGCCCAGAATAGCTGAAGAAACTATCTTCAACCATATGGTCATATACCTCTTTCTGAGAACTGAGGAAATAACTGTCTTTCTCTGATGGAATCCGCAAATAATCCTTGTCAATAGTGGTAGAAAGCCTTTCAAGAATACCAGCTTCCAAAAACTCCGGGACGCTATGTTGAAGCCCTAAATAATTACTGGTACATGAAAGGACAGAGCCCATTACATATTCGACATCCTCATCGTTTGGCTTTATAGTGCAAAGAAGTGTGACAATCTCTTGTGCCAACGAACGGTGCTTTTCGGATTTTTCAACGTAAACTGATTTAGACAAAAGATCTGCAAACCTAAGAGCGTCCTCGGTTTCAAATGCGGCAGGAGCAATGGTTTCTATATGGAACAACCGCAAGAAATAGTTTTGCAGAAGAGCGTCATAAATCTCATTTAGGTAGTCATTGTGTTCCAAACCGTGGAAAATGGCATATCCAAGATTGTTGTTGGGCTCTTTCATCAATAAGCACCTCCCAACAACAGCTCATCCATTATTTGCTTCTTATCCTTTTCAGCATCATTAAATGGCAGGAAGTAGAAGTAATACGAGTGCATTCCAAGGTTTAGGTCAGACACTTTTTTTTCGATGTACGGAATGGCAGCTTTAATGTCCTCTATCATTTTCCCCGTGGCCATTGCTCTGAAGGCATCATTATCATCAGCGGCAACATCTAAAGAGTATCCAATAAAAACGCCAAAGGCCATGTCTGGGTCGGCCTGTCTTTGTTTACTCGGAACAAGAATCTGCTTTAACCGTTCAGTGGTTTCCTTATCATAGGTATGATTAAAAAGCGTGCTATCAACCATTTGTCGCTCTTTTCTGCGTCCGTTCTTAATTGCAGACAAAGCATCAAATGCACAGTCAATAGCGTCTTCGATTCTTCCTGATATGCTGGAAGTACCAAAAACGAGCTGATAGCTAATCTTGCCATTGACCTTTCTTTTCAGAAGATGGACACAATCGCTTTTGCTTTTGAACTGGCTTGCATCTGTTGTGATTTCAACCTTACTGAGCAATTTAGGCGCATGAAGGCTTCCTTCCATAAAGGTAAACAGAAGCATTTCACCCAACTCATTTCCAGTTCCTTTTTCATCAGGGTTTCCGTTTGCCTTCATTAAGCGCAGAGCTTTTGCCCCGATGCTCCGAGCTTTCTTCTTATCTTCAAACTCTTTTAGTTTTGTTCGGGAATAAACGTACATACCGACGCTATCAAAAAGGTACTCATTGAGTGCCATATAATCGAAAGCTGAATCAGATATATCTAAATAGTAAAGGTTAATACCGCTTTTATTTTTCAGCGAAAGAGCCGCCCCATGGTTCACCTCACGGAATACTGCCTCAAAGCCATCATCGTCCAGAGTACGTTCGAGTTCTTGCGTTTCAACGATGACAGTTTCTTCGATAGTTAAGGAATCTTTGTTCTTTCCAAAGCTATTAACGTAGTCTTCTGTTACCTTGTCAATTGTTTCTTTACCAGCTTTGTTTTCAATGCCTGTTGCTACAAAGTAAAATATGTCAGCAAAGAAATCCGCCGGATTAAAGGATACCTTTAAAACAAGGTCTGCTCTACTCAGTCTTCCTATTTTTGCCTCATCAGCAGAGACAGTTGAAAGAGCCATATCTTGTAGGGAAAGGAGTGCAAGGGGGATCATATCTGGATTAAGTAAAGGAATAACATACTTCTCCATTCCTTGTGAAAGCGAAATCAGATCCGTCTTTTGCATCGGCTCAATAACGTCAGCCGGAGAAAGATTATAATCACACGACAGAAGATGACTCACTGTGCTGTCGTCAGACTCCAGAATTCCACCATAATACTCATCGAGTGACTTAACAACGGCACCACAGAGGGTCTTGTTATAGACTTTGGGCTTAGCGCATATTTTTAGAACTTTTATAAGTGCCGCATAACACAGCGTCATAAACAAGCCCTCCTTTCTTGTTACTCTTCATCCTTTATAAAATCCACAAGGTCGCCAATGTTACAATTTAACACTTCGCAGATCCTACCAAGCACATCCATGCTTACTGCTTCACCTCTTCCCATTTTTGCAATTGTGGAAGAGGTAATTTTTGTTTTGGCCATAAGGTCTTTTTTTATCATATTTTTATCGATTAGTAGTTTCCAGAGCTTGTTGTAGCTGTATGTCATAGTGGCTCCTCCTTACCTCCGTATCTGCCAGAGCATCACACACCGTTACCGTCGTTAGTCAGAGATGTATATATTATATCACCAATCTTTACATTTTTCAATCCCGCATTTGTGTTTTATGTGTTTCAACTTTGTAAACTCGAAGTTTTACATGTCTATTCTAAATCGCCCAAGTCTGCTCCAAGTCTCTTACAAGTCTGCTCCATGTAGTTGGGAGCCGATTTTTCTTAAAATCTACTTGTGAGTGAAAGCTCACACCCACAAGCGGTACGTCCACTGGCCCCGGACGATCCAGTACCGCCTGATGGGACAAGTTAATACGAACAGCTGCCTACTGGATAAGGAAGCTGCAGACCGGAACGGAGAAATCTCCGTCGGGACTGTGGTTGGATTTCTATACCCATTTGTAGCTGACCATGAAGGTTTCCTCCGTTCCAAGCAAATCGAACGGAGGAAATTTTCATGCAAAACAACGACAAGAAGTACTTTATCCCGGTCGACGGGACCCCTATCGAGGTCAGCGAGGAAGTTTACAGGGCATACTACCAGCCCATCTGGAACACTCGCTACCATGCCCAGAAGAATGGCGAGTGCCGCTGCACCAAGGCCCAGCTTTGGAAGTGTGACGGTGTTTGCCCCGGCTGCCCGTTCTACGCTGTCGGGAAGAAGGTTTCCATCGACACGCCTATCGGCGGCGAGGAAGACGAGCTTACCCTTGGCGACACGCTGGCCGACGACGCACCGTCTACGGAGTCCATCCTTATGGATAAGGAACTGCTCGACACTCTATACGACGAGCTGAACCGCCTTGACCCGGACGGCAGACGCATCTGCGAGCTTATCATGCAGGGCAAGACGGAGCGTGAAATCGCTGCCGACATGGGCAAACGCCAGTCGACCATCAACTACCAGAAGAACAAGGTGTTCTCCATCCTGCGTGAAGCCCTGAAGGACTTCATCTAATACCCAACAAAGGCCGCCGTGGAAGCAATTCTGCGGCGGTCAAAAATTTTTTAGATTTTTTCGTTCAAAACACCGGTTTCCCTCCAGTGGGTACTGAGGACAGCAAAACAACATAGGTCCTCAGAAAGGAGAAACCGCCAATGAGTGAGTCCAGACCCAACAAGGCCGTCACCGATGAAGAGCTCATCGGAGTGCTTACGGCAATCAGCGTAGTGTCAAGACGTCTGGCGAGGAAGCTGATCCAGCTGAACCAGACAAGCCAATCTCAGGAAGGAGGAAAACGTGATGAGCAAAATGAGCGAAATGGAAGCGACCATCAGGGAGTTGCGGGATATTGCATCTTCTATTAACGACATCGCAAACTGGCTGACCGGCGCATTCAGCGGCAGCGAGGAAGCGCCCCCTGCTCCGGAACCGGAAAAGGCACTCACCCTCGAAGAGGTCAGAGCGATTCTGGCAGAAAAGTCCCGTGATGGCTTCACCGCTCAGATCCGTGACCTTCTCCTGAAGTACGGTGCCAAGAAGCTCTCCGAGATTGACCCGGTAAGCTACAAGGCTCTGGTAGCGGATGCGGAGGTGCTCGGAAATGCCTAACCACGCACTTCTCTCTGCATCGTCCTCGCATAGGTGGCTCAACTGCCCACCATCGGCAAGGCTCTGTGAAGGCTATGACGACAAAGGCAGCGATTTCGCAGCCGAAGGTACCAACGCCCACGCCCTCTGTGAGTTCAAGCTCCGGACGGCACTCGGCATAGAGGTCAAGGACCCGACCGAAGACCTTACTTGGTATAACTCCGAAATGGAGGAATGCGCCAACGGGTATGTGGCCTTCGTGATGGAGTTGGTCGAAGAAGCTAAGAAGACCTGCTCGGATCCTGTGGTCCTGATCGAACAGCGGCTCGACTACTCCAAGTACGTCGAGGAGGGCTTTGGTACCGGCGACTGCGTCATCATCGCAGACGGGACGCTGCATATCGTGGACTACAAGCACGGCAGAGGCGTTATGGTCGAGGCTGACGACAATCCGCAAATGAAGCTGTATGCGTTAGGCGCTTTAGAGCTGTTCGACTGCATCTACGACATCGACACCGTCAGCATGACCATCTACCAGCCCCGACGCTCTAACGTCAGCACCTTCACCATTCCAAAGGACGAACTCTACGAGTGGGCCGATCAGGTTTTGGCCCCGACTGCAGAGCTTGCCTTCAACGGAGACGGTGAATACCACTGCGGCGAATGGTGCCAGTTCTGCAAGGCCAAAGCTGACTGCCGTGAAAGAGCCAACGCCAACATGGAGCTTGCCAAGTTCGAGTTCAGGCAGCCGCCTCTGCTGACAGATGAAGAGATCGAAGAAATCCTCGGTCGCATTGACGAGCTGATCGCTTGGGCCTCCGACATCAAGGACTATGCGCTTCAGGCAGCCATCAGCGGTAAACAGTGGTCCGGCTACAAGCTGGTCGAGGGCCGCTCCAACCGCAAGTACACAGACGAGAATGCCGTCATCGCAGCCGTAACAGCTGCCGGGTACGACCCCTACGAACACAAGATTCTCGGCATCACCGCCATGACCTCGCTTCTCGGAAAGAAACAGTTCAACGACATTCTTGGAGGCCTGATCACCAAGCCCCAAGGAAAACCCACGCTGGTGCCGGACAGCGATAAGAGACCGGCAATGACAACCATTATCGATGATTTCAAGGAGGACAACTAATATGTCAAACTCTACTAAACTAGCAAACCCCATGAAGGTTATCACCGGCAAGGACACCCGTTGGTCCTACGCCAATGTCTGGGAAGCCAAGTCCATCAACGGCGGCACCCCGAAGTTCAGCGTCAGTCTCATCATTCCGAAGACTGACACCGTGACCGTTCAGAAGATCAAGGCAGCGATTCAGGCGGCCTATGAGGAAGGTCAGGCCAAGCTCAAAGGCAACGGTCGCACCGTACCGCCCCTCACTGCTATCAAGATGCCTCTTCGTGACGGCGACACCGAGCGTCCGGATGATCCGGCTTACGCTGGCAGCTACTTCATCAACGCCAACTCCGCCACGGCTCCCGGCATTGTGGACGCTGACTGCAATCCGATCCTGACCCGCTCCGAGGTTTACTCCGGCGTGTACGGTCGTGCCAGCATCAACTTCTACGCTTTCAACTCCAACGGCAACAAGGGCATCGCCTGTGGGCTGAATAACCTGCAGAAGATCCGTGACGGCGAACCCCTCGGCGGTAAGTCCAGCGCAGCGTCTGACTTCTCCACCGATGCGGATGAAGATTTCCTGTCTTAAGGAGGTACGCACCATGAACGCTACTACGATTCTTTGCATTCTGCTTCTGTCCCTCTATCTGGTTCTGGCCGTGTTTTGGATCGTCAGGTCCATCATCGACACCATCGACGACCGCAAGCGTGAAAAGCGTAATGCTGCTCTTGAGGCTGAGCGTGAAGCTCGTAACGCCAAATGGGAAGCTGAGCGTCAGCAGCTTGAACGAGAACGTGCCATTCGTGAAGTCGAGTTCCACGAAGCTCGAATGAAGGAGCTCGAACAGAAGTAATCTCCGGCCTGCGGGTGGTGGGAGCAATCCTGCCACCCTTTCAGGCTATGGAAAGGACCGATGTATATGAAAACACTCAGTATTGATATTGAAACCTACAGCAGTGTGGACCTTGCCAAGTGTGGCGTCTACAAATACACCGAGGCGACAGATTTCGACATTCTTCTCTTTGGGTATTCCACGGACGGCGGCCCCGTACAGGTGGTCGACCTTGCCTGTGGCGAGACGATCCCTCCGGAGGTCATCGCTGCGCTGACAAATGATGATGTGACGAAGTGGGCCTTCAATGCTCAGTTCGAGAGGATATGCCTTTCCCGCTGGCTCCGAGATCGCGGCGGTTTTGATAATGCCTACTACAGCATCCCGGAAGACACCGTCGGCAACTACCTCGATCCAGCCTCATGGAAATGCACCATGATCTGGTCCGCTTACATGGGCTTGCCACTGTCGCTGGAAGGTGTCGGTGCTGTTCTGGGCCTCGGAAAGCAGAAGCTGACCGAAGGCAAAGAGCTCATCAAGTATTTCTGCCAGCCCTGTGCGCCGACAAAAACCAACAGCGGTCGCACCCGCAACCTGCCGGAAAACGCTCCGGACAAGTGGGCTGCCTTCAAACGGTACAACATCCGTGATGTCGAGGTCGAGATGTCCATTCAAGAAAAGCTCGCCAAGTTTCCGGTGCCGGAAATGGTCTGGGAGCAGTATCACCTCGATCAGGAAATCAACGACAGAGGTGTCGCCCTCGATATGGAGCTGGTGCATCAAGCCATAGCTATGGACACCCGCTCCCGTGCAGAGCTCACTGCTGCCATGAAGAAGCTGACTGCTTTGGATAACCCCAACTCCGTGCAGCAGATGAAGCAGTGGCTTTCAGACAACGGGCTGGAGGTCGATTCCCTCGGAAAGAAGGAAGTTGCTGAAATGCTCAAAACCGCTCCGGCAGAGCTCCAGAAGGTTCTCCTTTTCCGGCAGCAGCTGGCCAAGTCGTCCGTCAAGAAGTATCAGGCGATGGAAAAGGCAGTCTGCGCCGATGGTCGTGCTCGTGGAATGTTTCAGTTCTACGGTGCTAACAGGACCGGTCGTTGGGCCGGTCGCATTATCCAGATGCAGAACCTGCCCCAGAACCATCTTCCGGATCTCGCAGAGGCCCGTGGTCTTGTCCGTTGCGGCGACTTTGAAGGCGTAGAGCTTCTCTACGAAGATGTGCCAGATACACTCTCGCAGCTGATCCGCACCGCCTTTGTGCCGAAACCCGGATATAAGTTTATTGTCTCTGACTTCTCGGCAATCGAGGCCAGAGTGCTGGCGTGGTTTGCCGGTGAAATCTGGCGTCAGGAGGTCTTTGAAAAAGGTGGCGACATCTACTGCGCCTCCGCATCGCAGATGTTCAAGGTTCCCGTTGAAAAGCATGGCGTGAACGGCCACCTGCGGCAAAAAGGCAAAATCGCTGAACTCGCCCTCGGCTATGGCGGCTCTGTAGGAGCTCTCAAAGCGATGGGAGCCTTGGAGATGGGCCTTTCAGAAGATGAGCTTCAGCCGCTGGTCACCGCTTGGCGCAACTCTAACCAGAACATTGTGAGGTTCTGGTGGGATATCGACCGAGCAGCTATGAATGCTGTGAAGTATCACATGGACGGCGAGGTCTGCGGCATCAAGTTCTGCTACCAGAGCGGGATGCTCTTCATTACGCTCCCGTCTGGCAGACGCCTTTCCTATGTAAAGCCTAAGCTCGGTACAAATCAGTTCGGCAGAGAGTGTATCACCTACGAGGGTATCGGCGGCACAAAGAAGAGGGAGCGGCTGGAGACCTACGGGCCGAAGCTCGTGGAGAACATCGTCCAAGCTACCTCCCGTGACATTCTCTGCTACGCAATGCGGACCTTGTCGCACTGCTTCATTACCATGCACATTCACGACGAGCTGGTCATCGAAGCCAGCCCCGGCGTCGACCTGAAGGTCCTCTGCGAACAGATGGGTCGGACCCCACCGTGGGCAGACGGCCTCAAGCTCCGTGCCGATGGCTATGAGACCATGTTTTATAAAAAAGACTGATTCTGATTCGTTCAAATACCACTAACCCCTCCAGTGGGTAGTGAGAACTTTAGATTGGAGGTGCCTATCATGGCCGAATACAAAAACGCAGAAGGTTATGCCGATCCCACAGCATTCGGAGCCTTCTGTGCCATTGAAAAAGAAGAAAAAGCTCTCCGGGCATTCAGGCCCATAGTGTATATCTGCAGTCCGTATGCCGGAGATGTCGAACGCAACACCGCTGCCGCCAGACGCTACAGCCGTTTTGCGGTAGAGGCCGGATACATTCCCATCGCACCGCACCTGCTGTTTCCGCAGTTCCTTGACGACAACAAGCCCAAGGAGCGTGAGCTGGGTCTGTTTTTTGGGAATGCCATCCTGAGTAAATGCGCCGAAATGTGGGTCTTCGGTGACCGGATCTCCGAGGGCATGGAGGCCGAGATCAAGAGAGCGACTTGGAAGGGACACCGAATCCGCTACTTCAGCGAGACCTGCGAGGAGGTAACAAGATGAGAGTCACTTTATACCGCTCCAACTGTCTGGAGGTGCCTGAAAACTGTACCTACCCTCATAAGGTCGAGGTCACCGGGAAGGACAGCCTCATCGAAGCTGTAAAGCACGATTATGTTTGTGCTGAGTATCAGGGCAACTACCGCAGCAACGACAATTTCATCGGCTCCGACTGCTTGCCGGTCGATTGTGATAACGACCACAGCGACGATCCGGACAAATGGGTCTATCCCTCAGACGTTGCTACTGCTTTTCCCGGTGTTGCCTTTGCGGTTCACTACAGCCGCAATCACATGAAAGCCAAAGGTGGCAAAGCTGCAAGGCCGAAGTTCCACGTCTTCTTCGCTATTGATCGAGTCATCGAACCCGGCCAGTACAGCGAGATGAAAAAACTGGTCAACAGCATCTTCCCGTACTTCGACACCAAGGCACTCGATGCCGCTCGGTTCTTCTTCGGGACAAAGGAGCCGGAGGTCGAGATCTTCGACGGACCGATGACGCTTACTACCTTCCTTACTGACGACGATTTTGACGCCAACATGGACTCCGGCAGCTATGGCGACATCGTCATTCCCGAAGGCAGCCGCAACGCCACGCTGTCCCATTATGCTGGACGCATCCTGAAACGCTTCGGCAATACCGATGAGGCACACAAGCATTTTGCGGAAGTGGCCGCTTGCTGTCAGCCGCCTTTGGAGCAGTCGGAGCTCGACAGCATCTGGCGCAGCTCACAGCGGTTCTATGGGAAGGTCGCTGCACAGGAAGGATACATTCCTCCGGAGCAATACAATCAGGACCTTCAGCTCAAGCCCTCCGACTATTCCGACGTCGGACAGGCCACGGTGCTGGCAAGAGAATATGAGGGAAAGCTCCGCTATTCACCCTCGACTGATTTTCTGGTCTACAACGGTCGGTTCTGGGAGGAATCCAAGCCCAAGGCTCAGGCCGTAGCGCAGGAACTCACCACTCGCCAGCTTGAGGAGGCCGAAACCGAGATCAAGAAGGCAACCGACGAAATGATGAAAAACGGCGCATGGGAGCTGCTGGCATCGATGGGTCCAAAGAAAGCGGCTATGGCTTTCAGCTCGGAACAGGCTCGTTCTTTCCAAAAGTACGAGAACGCCACGACCTACCGCAACTATGCCATCAAGCGCAGAGATTCCAAATACATCATCGCTGCCTTAAAGGAAGCACATCCGATGGTTGAGATTGACCAGCGGCAGCTTGACGCAGACGAATTTCTGCTCAACACCCCGTCAGCTACTTACGACCTTCGTATTGGCCTTCCTTCCGCTCATGAGCACACTCCTGCGGATTTCATTACCAAGCAGACCACGGTTGACCCGTCCGGTGGTGGTATGGATATCTGGCAGGACGCTTTGGAGACCTTCTTCTGTGGTGACAACGAGCTCATCGATTATGTTCAGGAGATCGCTGGCCTTTCCGCTATCGGGAAGGTCTGTGTCGAAGGCCTGATCATTGCCTACGGTGAAGGTCGTAACGGAAAATCCACCTTCTGGAATACGCTTTCCCGTGTGATGGGTACCTATAGTGGCAACATGTCCGCAGACACTCTGACTGTCGGATGCAAGCGGAATGTAAAGCCGGAGCTGGCTGAAGCCAAAGGTAAACGGATAATCATTGCCGCTGAACTGGAGGAAGGTATGCGCCTGAACACATCAAACGTCAAACAGCTCTGTTCAACGGACGAGATCTATGCGGAGAAAAAGTACAAGGACCCGTTCAGTTTCGTACCGAGCCACACCCTTGTGCTTTACACGAACCATCTGCCGAAGGTCGGTGCGATTGATGCCGGAACATGGCGTAGGCTGATTGTCATTCCGTTTAATGCCAAGATTGAAGGCTCCTCTGACATCAAGAACTATGCCGACTATCTTTTCAACAAAGCTGGCGGTGCAATCCTGAAATGGATCATGACCGGTGCCAAGCGCGTGATCGAAAAGGACTACCACATTGTAAAACCCGCTGTGGTGGAAGCTGCGATTCAGAAGTACAAGGACAATAACGACTGGCTCTCGCAGTTCCTCGATGAATGTTGTGAGGTCGGATCAGGCCTGATCGCTAAATCCGGCGAGGTCTACAACGCATACCGCAGCTATTGCATGCAGGTGGGCGACTATATCCGCAGCACAACTGATTTCTATACTGCGCTGGAATGCGCCGGTTTTGAAAGGAAGAGAAACAAATCTGCACGGCTGATCTTAGGCCTGCAGCTTAAATCGGATTTCCTTGATTGAACCAAGGGTGACGGTCTTTGACAGTCTTTACAGAAACTATTCTTAGAGCATTAAAAAACAAGACCTAAGAAAAGTTACAGAAATACATGTCACAGGCCGTCACCACCCACTCTAATTCCTGATGGAGGAACATTATGCGAGAGAAAATCATAGAACAACTTTTAGTCAAAGCCGTGAAAAACAGCGGCGGCATCGCACCGAAACTGGTGAGCCCCGGATTTGACGGGATGCCGGATCGACTGGTGCTGCTGCCCGGAGGCAAGATCGGATTCGTGGAGGTCAAGGCACCGGGTAAGGAACCAAGACCTTTGCAGGTAGCCAGACACGGATTACTGCGGCGGCTGGGCTTCAAGGTATATGTCCTTGATGCCCCTGAGCAGATTGGAGGGATACTTGATGAAATACGAACCGCATGAATACCAGAGGTACGCAATCAACTATATCGAAGACCATCCCTTCGCTGCCGTGCTGCTGGACATGGGCCTTGGCAAAACGAGCATCACACTGACCGCTATTGCGGACCTGCTGTTCGACAGCTTCGAGGTCCACAAGGTGCTGGTCATCGCTTCGCTTCGAGTAGCCCGTGATACTTGGAGCGCAGAGCTTCAAAAGTGGGACCAGCTCCAACACCTGACCTATTCGGTGGCGGTTGGAAGCGAGGCTGAGCGAAAATCGGCCCTGACGAAGAAAGCTGATATCTACATCATCAACCGTGAGAACGTCCAATGGCTCATAGAGAAAAGCAAGCTTCCGTTTGATTACGACATGATCGTAGTGGACGAGCTTTCTTCCTTCAAAAACCACCAGTCAAAACGCTTCAAGGCTCTGATGCAGGTGCGGCCCAGAATCAAGCGTGTCGTTGGGCTCACCGGCACTCCAGCCAGCAACGGACTGATGGATCTGTGGGCAGAGTTCAAGGTCATAGACATGGGAAAACGACTCGGTCGGTTTATCACCTATTATCGGCAGGAGTATTTCGTGCCGGACGCCATGAACGGCCAGATCGTTTACAGCTACCGTCCGAAACCCGGTGCCGAGCAAGCCATATACCGGAAAATCTCGGATATCACCATTTCGATGAAATCCACGGACCACCTGAAGATGCCGGAACTCATATCCAGCGAGTACAAGGTCTATCTCAGCCCCGACGAGCAGGACGCCTACGATGAGATGAAAAAGCAATTCATTCTGGATCTGCCTGACGGTGAAATATCCGCTGCCAATGCCGCAGCCCTCTCTGGCAAGCTCTCCCAGATGGCCAATGGTGCCATTTACGACGATGCCGGGAATACGGTCCCCATTCATGAGCAGAAGCTGGATGCTCTGGAGGACATCATCGAGTCGGCAAACGGTAAGCCTCTTCTGGTGGCCTATTGGTACCAGCATGATCTGGAGAGGATCATGAAACGGCTGCATGATCGGCGTATCCCGTTTTCCAAGCTGGACAAAGCCGACAGTATCCGCAGATGGAACAACGGCGAAATCCCAGTAGCCCTGATCCACCCAGCTTCTGCTGGACACGGCCTCAATCTCCAGACCGGCGGCAACACAATCGTCTGGTTCGGCCTCACATGGTCCTTGGAGCTCTATTCCCAGACCATAGCAAGGCTCTGGCGGCAAGGTCAGACTGCTGAAACTGTGGTCGTTCAGCATATCGTGACGAACGGCACCATTGATGAGCAGATTCTCCGGGCACTTAAGGCCAAAGACAAAACGCAGTCGGCTCTGATCGCTGCGGTCAAGGCAAATCTGAAAATCTAACGACAAAAATCGACAATCTTCGCCAATCCGAGTGAACACAAATTCGGAGGTGCGACTTTGAACCCATATGAAGAACTGGCAAATGCCATCATTCTGCAAGCGGTCAAGGATTACCGGCTGACCGACGACGAGCGGGAGCTTCAGGAAATCGAGCGTTTCTTCCGCTCCGGCTGGTTCGGTGTCCTGTCAAAAGTCGATCCGGAATTCCTCATTAAAGAGCTACGGAAGGAGAAGCGAAATGACCGCTAAAGAATATCTGTCACAGGCCCGGACGCTGGATATGCGGATTAAATCCAAGCTCCAGCAAATCGAGTCTTTAAATGAACTGGCCACATCCTGCACCGTCGTTTATAGCGACATGCCCAGAAACCCGAATCGTGGCGGCTCCAAAATAGAACGAGCCGTTTTGAAGATTATCAAGGTTGAGGAAAGCTTGAAACACGACGTCGAGAATCTGGTGGAACTGAAGAAGGAAATCATGGCATCAATCCGGGCCGTTTCGGATGTTGAACTGCAAACCCTGCTGGAGAAGCGGTATCTGTGCTTCCTCTCGTGGGAGAAGATTGCGGTTGAGATGCATTACAGCATCCAGCACATATATCGGATGCACGATACGGCACTTGCCTGTGTGGCCGCCATCATGAGAGTAAATGAGAGAGATTGAGAGTCGCCTCTTATGATAGTATTATGATGGACAAAGTAGAACCTACGGAAGCCTTGTGGGAGCCCCTTTCCCGCAGGGCTTTTGTTATGACTGAAAGGAGGAGCTTATGCCACATAAACCAAAGCAGGGTTGTGCATATCCAAACTGTCCAAAACTTACAAACGGGCGGTATTGTGAGGAGCATCAAAGGCTGATTGCAAAGCAGTACAACCGATTCACACGAGCACTTGATGTCAACAAGAAGTACGGCAGAGCGTGGAAAAAAATTCGTGACCGCTATGTGCAGGCACACCCGTTGTGTGAGCAGTGCCTTAAACAGGGCAGAACAACACCTGCCGAGGAGGTTCACCACATTATCCCGCTTTCAAGAGGCGGTACACATAGTACAGATAATCTAATGAGCCTTTGTCAGTCCTGCCACAATAAAATTCACCACGACCTTGGAGACAGATAAAAAAAGGACTACCCGCGTGAAGGTAGTCCTAAAATATGGCGGAGCGGACAGGATTCGAACCTATCGCAGCACGCTTGTAACACTTTTGTTTATCCCAGCGAATTTCGCAGACATACTTGATCACTCCGCGTGTACCGCACCAAACCGTGTTGTTTCTGTTTTCCATAATCTTTTCACCACTTCCAAAATAAGCAAGAACAGATATAGCTGTTTGAACAAATGTTAAAAGGAGTGTTATTTCATCAATTGGAAATTCGAACATAAGAAATAAAGCAAAAGTGTATACCAACTTTTTTATTTATTCTACCATTTGAGTTTTTATTTGTCAATTTTCAGCAAATGGTGGGGGTATCAAAATCTCTGCGAGGCGTATAGCGGACAACGGCGGAGGGTGTCACGCACAAAAGCGGCAGTTCAAACGGGGTATTAAAAATTGTGAAAGAAGGTGATTTTATATGGCAAAGGACGGTACAAACAGAGGTGGCAGACGAGTTCGGGCCGGTGACAAGCCAATGTCCGTGGCAGAAAAATTGCAAAAAGGTCAGGCTGTTCGGCTAATGGAAAACGATATACCCGTGCTTACGAGTGCGGAACTTGAGGCGGTTGACCTGCCTGAGGGTGCAGTTGTTGAAGGCACGGATATGCCAAAACCGGCTGATTATCTTTCGGCAAAACAGAAGAACGGAGTGCCTCTCGGAGCAGATGAGATATACAAAGAAACCTGGCTATGGCTCAAAGAGCGTGGTTGTGAACGGCTTGTCAATCCGAGATTGATTGAAGCGTATGCTCAGGCATTTGCAAGATACATTCAGTGTGAGGAGGCAACGAGCACCTACGGTTTGCTTGGAAAGCACCCGACCACGGGCGGAGTAATCTCATCGCCATTCGTACAGATGAGTCAGCAGTATCAGAAAAGTGCAAACCTCATATGGTATGAGATTTACGATATTGTAAAGCAAAACTGCACGGTTCCGTTTGAGGATAACCCGAACGATACTATGGAGCTTTTGCTCAGAAGGAAGATAAAATGATGAACAAGCAGAACGAATTGGCACAATTTTTAAAAACACTTAAAAGATATAAACACAGGCTGAAAAGGCAGGAACTTTTAACATTGAGAGGACAGGCACTTCACGGTGACATAGCAGGAGCAAAGAAAGGCTTTTGTGTTTTGATGGAGGAAAGGAAAATGCAATATGAATAGAGTATCGGAGATGAACCTTGTTGACATAGACAAGCTGATTCCGTATGTGAATAACGCAAGGACACATTCAAAGGAGCAAATCAACAAGCTGAGAGCATCAATCAGAGAATTTGGCTTTATCAACCCCGTAATAATTGACAGAGATTATAATGTCATTGCCGGTCACGGCAGAATTATGGCATCAAAAGATGAGGGCATTGATAAAGTGCCTTGTGTATTTGTAGACTACCTTACCGATGCACAAAAGAAAGCATACATACTTGCCGACAACAGAATGGCCCTTGATGCCGACTGGGACGAGGAACTTTTGAAGGTAGAAATTGAATCACTGCAAGGTGCTGATTTTGATTTGAACCTGACCGGATTTGACGAAGCTGAGCTAATGGATATATTCGGCGATGATAACCAAAGCCGTGCAAAAGATGATGACTTTGATCTAACCGCAGCACTTGAAAAGGCCTCATTTGTTGAGAAAGGTGATGTCTGGACTGTTGGCAGGCATAGACTAATGTGTGGTGATGCAACATCAAGTGAAGATGTATCAACTCTTATGGGCAATACAAAGGCAAATCTTATACTGACTGATCCGCCGTATGGTGTATCTTTTAAGAGCTCATCAGGCCTGACAATTCAGAATGACAGTATGAAAAACGAGGAGTTCTACAATTTTCTGCTTGCGTCATTTAAGTGTATGGCTGAACATCTTGAGAATGGAGGTTCAGCATATGTGTTCCATGCTGATACAGAGGGACTTAATTTCAGAAAGGCGTTTATTGATGCAGGCTTTCATCTTGCCGGTTGTTGTATCTGGGTGAAGGATAGTCTTGTCCTTGGTCGCTCTGATTATCAGTGGCAGCACGAGCCTGTACTTTACGGCTTTATGCAGAATGGAAAACATAAGTGGTATTCGGACAGAAAGCAAACTACAATCTGGAATTTTGACAAGCCAAAAAGAAATGCAAACCACCCGACATCAAAACCACTTGATTTGCTCAGCTATCCTATTGGAAATTCAACTCAGGAAAACGGTGTTGTAATCGACACTTTTGGCGGTAGCGGTTCAACTATGATGGCGTGTGAACAGATGAACAGAATTTGTTATATGATGGAACTCGACGAAAAATACGCCTCAGTAATTTTAAGAAGATATGTTGAAAATACAAACAATGCAGAAGGTGTGTTTGTTGAAAGAAACGGTAGAAAAATCCCGTATACCGAGCTTGTGAAAAAGGTTGAAAGGGAATAGATATACACAATAATCTTGCAAAATGATTGTGCAGTAATCGTATTGATATATCCTTCAAAAAGAGCGAATATGTGTACAACAAAAGGAAATACACAATTATAAAACGGAGGACACTATGAATACAAAGACATTAAGACAAATCGAGGAAATGAAAAAGCAGACAATCGGCGTTGAGGTTGAGATGAACAACATCACAAGGAACAAAGCCGCAAAAATCGCAGCCGAGTTCTTCGGCACAGGCAGATTTGAAAACACAGCCGACAGAAACGGCTACTGCACTTGGTCAGCATATGACGAGCAAGGCAGAGAGTGGAAATTCCAAAAAGATGTCAGCATTGCAGGAATTGACAGTGAGAAATGCGAAATGGTCACACCAATTTTAAACTATTCAGACATTGAAACCTTGCAGGAGCTTGTAAGGATATTAAGAAAAGCGGGTGCAAAGAGCGACTCAACAAGAGGTTGCGGAGTACACATTCACATCGGTGCAAAAGGCCACACGGCAAAGACACTCAGAAACCTTGCAAACATTATGGCAAGCCACGAACAGCTTTTGATTGACGCCTTAAACCTTGACGAGGTGAGAATAAGAAGATACTGCAAAACGGTAGATCCACGCTTTTTGGAACAGGTCAACAGAACTAGGCCTGAAACGATGTCACAACTTGCCGATGTATGGTACAAGAGCCATGATGAAAACTACGGCAGAAGTCACCATTACAATGGAAGTAGATACCATATGCTCAACCTCCACGCAACCTTTACAAAGGGAACGGTTGAATTCAGACTTTTCCAATTTGACAAGCCATCAAACGGCAAACAGAACGGACTTCACGCAGGACAGCTAAAAAGCTACATTCAGCTTTGCTTGGCACTCAGCCAAATGGCAAAGGAAGTTAAGTCGGCAAGTGCAAAACCTCAGCAAACAGAAAATCCAAAATACGCAATGAGAACTTGGCTTTTGCGACTTGGCTTTATCGGTGACGAGTTCAAGACAGCGAGAGATGTGTTCACAAACAGACTTTCGGGCGACACGGCTTTTAGGAACGGCAGAGTTGCTTGAAGTGATTAGGTTAAATACCCCACTGACCGCTTTGGCGGTCTTAAGGTGGTAGAAGAACATATCTTTGGAAAGGATTGATTTTATGAAAAGGTTATACATAGCCTACGGAAGTAACCTAAATGTAATGCAGATGAAAACGAGATGTCCGAACGCAAAAATTCTCGGTACGGCAAAGCTGAAAGGCTGGGAGTTGCTTTTCAAAGGTAGTAAGTCAGGTTCGTACCTCACGATTGAGAAAAAGGAAAACGGCATTGTGCCTGTGGTAATCTGGGAGGTAAGCGAATCCGATGAAAAAGCACTCGACCGTTATGAAGGCTATCCGACCTTCTACTACAAGAAGGACATCAAGGTGCAATACAAGGGCATCAGAACAGGCAATCGCAGAACGGTTACCGCCTTCGCCTACATTATGCACGAGGAAAGGCAAATCGGTGTACCAAGCCTTTTCTACCTCAACACCTGCCTTGACGGTTACGATACCTTTTATTTTGACAAGCAGATACTTCTCAATGCCTATCACAAGTCAAAGGAGCTGTACGAAAATGACCGATAACCTTGTTCAGTTACGCACCTGTCCCCGTTGTGGCGGGGTTTATTCCGGACACGGTGCAGTTTCAAGGGCAGACAATTTAACCGTTATCTGCCCCGACTGTGGCACACGAGAGGCCCTCGAAAGCATTGGTGTTGATGAGAAAGAGCAGGAGAAGATACTCAAGACAATTCACAAAATTTGCATTTAAATTTTCCATTTAATTAAATATTGAAACATATCTTAATATTTGATAGAATTGTTATAAAATAACTGATATTGAAATGGAGATATGCAATGAGATGTATATACTGTAATGCCGACAAGAACTTAACAACATCTGATATTATCACTTATGCTATTACTGGTGCTAAATTAACTAAATCTTTTGTGTGCAAAAGACATAATGCTTTTACTAATGATAATTATGAAAAAAGATTTGTATCAGATTTAGCCTTTTTTAGAAACAAACTGGGACTTAGTACTCGTAGTGGAAAAGCAATTCAATACAAAGCTGACTTAGAAATAAATGGCAAAAAATTATATGATGTAAAACTTAGTGACAGAGAATCTTTGTTTAATCCTAAAAAAGTTGTATCTGGTTTTAATGATAACGGAGATAAAGTCTTATTTTCAGAGAAAGGTAAACTAAATAAAATCGCAAGTAATATTGAAACTGTCGATGTAGGAACAATAAAAGAGCAAAAGACTATTAAATCTGATGATTTTATTGGCTTTTATGCTTTACATAGTGTTGCAAAAATAGCTTATGAATGGTATTGTTATATCAATGGTATTGAAAGTTTTCAAAAAGAATTCAATGATATAGTGAATTATATTCTAGGAAAAAATCAAGATGAATTAGTAAAAATAATTATAAAAGATAGTTACTATTCTAACATTGCTAAATTATCAAATATTGGAACGAACATACTTTTCCAATATGATGCTCCCGACGGTTTTAGATATGTAGTATTCCATTTTTGGAATGCTATTTCTTATAATGTTAGAATTTGTAAATCTCCTAAAGATAGCCTTGATATAAGAAATATTAGCTTTATAAAAACTTACCATTATGATATTAATGGAAACAAATCAGAGGCAGGATTTTTTTGTAAAGTAAATTGTACTGATATATTTGATAGTACAAGTGCTAAAAAAGTTAATGCAATAATATGGGAACAATTCAGTTATCGATTATCTCACTTGTTGACAGGTTTCACATTAACAATTGAAAGATTAAAAAAAGAAGTAGATCTATTAGAGAAAAATTTACATAATTATGATATTGATAGAATTAGTATTGACAAATTAATAAATTACGAAGATCCCGTTACATTAAGCACAATAGAAATCATAAGAACACTGTACACTAATAAGTCTAAATATAACAAAGGTGAATCTTTTAATAAAAATCTTACATTTATTTTAAACACACCAAATCATACTTTGCAAAAGACATCAATCGATGACAAAAAATCTGTAGAAAAACTTATTGAATTGGATAAACAAAATAAATTGTCTGATTACATACAAGAAAGCATTATATTCTTTTATGAAATATATGAAAACGAAAAAACATTAAAGCAACAATAATAAGATGATGGTTGCCATCACTTTTCAGTGCATAAACTTGATTTTTTCACAAGTTTGTGCTGTGTCCCAAAATATTTTGAAAGAGATAGATTCTTCAAACTAAACATCAACGCACAAAAGGCATCACATATGTGGTGCTTTTTCTTATGCCGTGAGGAGGTGGGATTTTGATAAAGTTAAAGAAATACAAGCCTACGAAATTCAAGGCGAAGGGCAGTTATTATGATTAGGAAAGTGCAGGGTTTGCTGTTGCCTTTATTGAAAGCCTTTACTCACATTATTCACGAAGATAGGACAATCGCTGTGGCGAAATTTATTCGGGACACAACTCACTTTCAATGGTTGACAACTTAACCATTCTCTGCCCCGATTGTGGCACAAGAGAGGCTCTCCAAAGCATTGTGGTATTGATGAAAAATAGCAGGAGAAAACACTTGATACTATTCATAGGTGTTAGAGGTAAATTTTATCAATTTATTATTATGGTACATATTGACTTAGCAAATATATCTGATAAAATTATTAATATAATAGGCAAAATTAATTTGATAAGATGAACTTTAAAAAAGCATTGTATAAGACAATTTATGAGATTTTAGAGGAAAGATAGCAAATGAATCATGTTACAAGATTTAATTTAAAGACAGCTTGTTCTGATAGATCAAAATTGATTGACTTCTGTTTGAAAGGTAAAGAACAGTTTTTAGCTATTGGCTGGAGTTATATTTATAAAAAAAGTCCAGATATTAAGGATTATGAATCATATTACAATGCAATACGTAGTAATGAAAGTAGAATGAATCACGCACTTAATGTTTTTAGGGATGTAAATAATGTTGATGCTAATCAAATGTTTAGTAATAGAAATAATTTGTTTTGGACCAGAGATCTTGATGGATACTATTGGATATGCAGTGCAATAGATAGGGCAATTTCTAAATGTGATACTGAAATGGATATTGGTGCTATTGTTCCTATAAAAGCATTCAAGGTTGGATTAGATGTTCCAGGGCAAATCAAAGCATCGTTTAACAGGCCGCAAGGAGGTACTGCGCAAAGTATTTATAATCCTATTATTTTGGAATATTCAAAATATATTTACAATAAGCTTTCTGGAGAAAATATCTATGAGTGGTTCAAGATACAAGGGGATATGTTAGACAATCTTCCAGATTTCGATTTAGAGGAGCTTGTGATATCATATCTTCAAGTAATGGGAAATTATTATGTTTTATCAAACTCCATTGCAAATAAATCAACTACTGTAAAGATCGAATGTGAATTGAGGTCAAGGGATCCACAGAATAACAGAAAGGCTGTTGTGCAGGTTAAAGGTGGAAAAGAGAAAAGTATAGATGCCTTAGACTATAAGGAATACGCAGATGATGGATATATCATATATTTGTACGCACCTAAGATTGATCATTTGGAACAGGTGAAAGATTGTGTTAAGATCACAAGAGAAGATCTACATACTTTTTATAATGCATATACCAGCATTTTACCTGAATCAGTGACAAGATGGAATGATTTATTCATCTGAGTGAATAGAATTTAGTTTTATTTAGACATCGGCAATGTATAATATACCATACATAACTAAATAAGAATTATCAAGCATCGGTTAGAAATAATCGGTGCTTTTCTTATGCCCTATCGGAGGTGAGATTTTGAGAAAACTTAAAAATTACAAGCCGACAAAATTTAAAGCAAAGGACAGCTATTACGATAAGGAATACGCTGACTTTGCCGTTGCCTTTATTGAAAGCCTTTGCCACACCAAAGGCACTTGGGCGGGTAAATGTTTCGAGCTTATGGACTGGCAGGAGCAGATTATCCGTGACCTGTTCGGTATTCTAAAGCCTAACGGATACAGGCAGTTCAACACTGCATACATTGAAATTCCCAAAAAGAACGGTAAATCCGAATTAGCTGCGGCTGTTGCACTTCTGCTCACCTGCGGTGACGGTGAACAGCGAGCCGAGGTTTACGGTGCGGCTGCCGACAGACAGCAGGCATCAATTGTTTTTGATGTTGCCGCCGATATGGTGCGTATGTGTCCTGCTCTGAACAAAAGAGTAAAGATACTCGCCTCGCAGAAAAGGCTCATTTACGAACCTACAAACAGCTTTTATCAAGTCCTATCTGCCGAGGCATACAGCAAGCACGGCTTTAATGTTCACGGCGTTGTGTTTGATGAGCTGCACAGTCAGCCGAACAGAAAACTTTATGATGTCCTTACAAAGGGTAGCGGTGATGCGAGAATGCAGCCGCTCTTTTTTCTGATCACAACTGCCGGCACAGATACACATTCAATCTGCTATGAGGTTCATCAAAAGGCGCAGGATATCATTGACGGGCGAAAAATCGACCCTACATTCTATCCTGTCATTTTCGGTGCTGATGATAACGAGGACTGGACAAGTCCGAAGGTCTGGAAAAAATGCAATCCATCTCTGGGTGAAACTATCGGAATGGATAAAGTTAAAACCGCTTGCGAATCAGCAAAGCAAAATCCGAGTGAAGAGAACTCGTTTCGACAGCTAAGACTTAATCAGTGGGTTAAGCAGGCTGTTCGTTGGATGCCGATGGACAAATGGGATAAATGTTCCTTTGCAGTCGATGAAAATGACCTCTGCGGACGGGTTTGTTACGGTGGACTTGACCTTTCAAGCACAACGGATATTACCGCATTTGTGCTTGTATTTCCTCCGCTTGATGAAGAGGATAAGTATGTTATTCTTCCGTATTTTTGGATACCCGAGGATACGCTTGATTTGCGTGTAAAGCGTGACCATGTTCCATATGATGTGTGGGAGCGACAGGGATATTTGCAGACCACGGAGGGTAATGTTATTCACTACGGCTACATAGAAAAATTCATTGAAAAGCTCGGTGAGAGATTTAACATTCGAGAGATTGCATTTGACCGTTGGGGTGCGGTTCAGATGGTACAGAACCTTGAGGGTATGGGATTTACCGTTGTTCCATTTGGGCAGGGATTCAAGGATATGTCACCGCCTACAAAGGAGCTTATGAAGCTGACGCTTGAACAGAGAATTGCACACGGTGGACACCCTGTACTCCGCTGGAATATGGATAACATATTTGTCAGAACTGACCCGGCCGGCAACATCAAAGCAGACAAAGAAAAATCCACAGAGAAAATTGACGGTGCAATTGCTACAATTATGGCACTTGACAGAGCAATTCGCTGTGGAAACAATAACTGTGCATCGGTTTATGATAATAGAGGATTGTTGTTTATATGACATCAGTCAATTTTTATGCAGATATATATGAGCATAAAAAGTAAATATATTTTTTAAAGCATCTCAAAAGAGGTGCTTTTCTTTTGCCCATTTTACGAAAGAGTGGTGATTTTATGGGTATTTTAAGCGGTTTGTTTCACTCACGGGATAAGCCGAAAAACAGCACATCTGGCAGTGGTTACCGATTTTTCTATGGTCAGAGCAGTGCTGGCAAATGTGTAACAGAAAGAAGTGCAATGCAGATGACTGCGGTATATGCCTGCGTAAGAATTTTGTCAGAGGCGGTTGCAGGACTTCCGCTTCATCTTTACAAATACAACTCAAATGGCAGTAAGGAAAAGGCACTTGAACATCCGTTGTATTTTCTTTTGCACGATGAGCCTAATCCCGAAATGACTTCATTTGCTTTTAGAGAAACCTTGATGACTCATCTGCTTTTGTGGGGCAATGCCTATGCACAAATCATAAGAAATGGCAAGGGCGATGTTGTTGCCCTCTATCCTCTTATGCCGAACAGAATGACGGTTGACAGAGATAAAAACGGTAATCTTTACTATCAGTACAACACAAGCTCCGATGACGCAAGAACAATGGAAGGTGCAACGGTAAGGCTTTTACCATATGAGGTTTTGCATATTGCCGGACTTGGATTTGACGGACTTGTCGGATATTCGCCTATTGCAATGGCAAAGAACGCAATCGGTCTTGCCATTGCCGCCGAGGAATACGGTAGTAAGTTCTATGCAAACGGTGCGTCACCCAGCGGTGTACTTGAACATCCGGGTACGCTTAAAGACCCGTCAAAGGTTCGTGATTCGTGGAATGCCGCCTTTGCAGGAAGTGGCAACAGTCATAGAGTTGCCGTGCTTGAGGAGGGACTGAAATACACACCGATTTCAATTTCGCCGAACGAGGCGCAGTTCCTCGAAACCAGAAAATTTCAGATAGATGAGATAGCTCGAATTTTCAGAGTGCCTCCGCATATGGTGGGTGACCTTGAAAAATCGAGCTTTTCTAATATTGAACAGCAGTCACTTGAATTTGTGAAGTACACACTTGAGCCGTGGATAGTGCGTTGGGAGCAGTCGATTTCCCGCTCCTTGCTTTCAAGAAACGAAAAAAGTTCGTACTTTGTGAAGTTTAATGTGGATGGACTTCTGCGTGGTGACTATGCAAGCAGAATGAGTGGCTATGCTACGGCAAGGCAGAACGGATGGATGTCGGCAAACGATATACGAGAACTTGAAAATCTCGACCGTATTTCTGACGAGGAGGGTGGAAATCTGTATCTCGTGAATGGCAGCATGACAAAGCTGAGCGATGCCGGGGCTTTTGCTGAAAAGAATAATGAAAAGGAGGAAAATACAAATGGCGAAAAGGTTCTGGAATTGGAAAAATCATACAGAAGAAAATGAAACTGTACAAAGAGTTCTTGAACTTAACGGAACTATTGCAGAAGAAAGTTGGTTTGACGATGATGTGACACCGCAGATGTTTAAAAATGAGCTTTTTACAGGAAGTGGTCCCGTTACAATTTGGCTTAATTCTCCGGGTGGAGATTGCGTTGCGGCAAGTCAGATTTATTCAATGCTTATGGATTATCCACATGATGTGACGGTTAAAATTGATGGTATTGCTGCAAGTGCGGCATCGGTTATTGCAATGGCTGGTACAAGGGTGTGTATGGCACCTACCGCCCTTATGATGATTCACAATCCGGCAACAACCGCCTTTGGTGACCATAGAGATATGTCAAAAGCTATTGAAATGCTTGATGAGGTCAAGGAGAGCATTATAAATGCTTATGAATTACGCACGGGGCTTTCACATACGCAGCTTTCGCATATGATGGATGAAACCACATGGATGAATGCAAAGAAGGCTGTTGAACTTGGTTTTGCCGACGACATTCTTAAGGACGATAAGAATACCGCTGAAACGGAAGGGTATTCTTTTTCCGAAGATGCGGTTGAGAGGGCACTCATTAACAAAATCAAGAATAAGCAGTCTATTGGCAAAACAGGACGAAAAGTTGATGAGTTAAAGATGCAACTTTACAAAAAGTTACTTTAATAAGGAGGATTTAACTATGACTATTACAGAATTAAGAGAAAAAAGAGCAAGACTTTGGAACACGATGGAGGGCTTTCTTGATACACACAGAAATGATATGGGTGTATTGAAGGCGGAGGACGATGCGACGTACTCGAATATGGAGGGTGAACTTGATAGCCTTACAAATGAAATCCACAGAATGGAACGCAGAGAGGTGCATGAAAAGGAACTTAACAAAGCGGTAAATACGCCGATTGTCACCACACCGGTTGACAATAAGCCTGAAAGGACAGGCAGGGCAAGTGATGAATACAGAGAGGATTTTCAGAATCATCTTCGTGGCAGAGCACAGGTTCACAATGTACTCTCTGAGGGTACAGACGCTGACGGTGGTTTTCTTGTTCCCACGGAATTTGAAACAAGCATTGTTTCTGCACTTGAGGAGGAGAATATTATACGCTCTCTTGCGAAGGTAATCACAACCCAGCATGAACGCAAAATTCCGATTGCCACGGGTCATTCTGTTGCTCAGTGGACGGCCGAGAATGCGGCGTACACGGAAAGTAATCCAACCTTTGGACAGAAGCAGCTTGACGCATTTAAACTTACAGACCTTTGTAGGGTAAGTACAGAGCTTTTACAGGATTCAGCCTTTGATATTGAGGATTACCTTATGAAAGAATTTGCAAGAGCCTTCGGTATTGCTGAAGAGGAGGCATTCTGCGTTGGCACAGGTACAAATCAGCCAACAGGTATTTTTACGGCCAAAGGTGGTGAAGTTGGTGTTACGGCCGCTGGTGCAACTGCAATTACTGCTGATGAAGTTATCAGCCTTGTGTATTCACTCAAATCACCGTACAGAAGAAATGCAAAGTTTCTTATGAATGACTCTACCGTTGCAATTCTCAGAAAACTCAAGGATAACAACGGTGCGTATCTCTGGCAACCGTCAGTACAGGCTGGTCAGCCGGATAAGCTTCTTGGCTATGACCTTTACACAACACCGTATGCACCTGTTGCAACAACAAATTCACTCCCTATTGCCTTTGGCGATTTTTCAAATTACTGGATTGGCGACAGAGGTTCAAGAACGGTACAGCGACTTAATGAATTGTATGCTACTAATGGCCAGATTGGTTATGTATCTACTGAGAGAGTTGACGGTAAGGTAATTCTTACAGAGGGTATCAAACTCTTACAGATGAAAAAATCTTGAGGTGATGAAATTAGTGAATGAACTGCTTGAAAAAGTAAAGCAAAATCTCATACTTGAACATTCTGAGGACGATGCACTTCTTGAGCAGTACATCACTGCATCGGTTTCCTATGCCGAAAGCTATCAACACATTGATGAGGGTTACTACTCCACACACGCAATGCCTGCAACTACCGAGCAGGCAGTTATTATGCTTGCGAGCCATTTCTATGAAAGCAGAGATGGCTCAACGGGCGGATTCTTTGCTGACAGCACAAACGCATCGGCTCAGGTGTGGAACACGGTCAATTTACTTTTAAGGCTTGACAGAAACTGGAAGGTGTAGCTATGAGTTTTGGAAACATGAACACACCTGTTGAAATTATGAAAAAGGTGATTGAAACCGATGATGAGGGATTTAAGAAGGAAAGACTGAAAACAGTAGCAAGCGTGAGAGCATATCGTGAGGGCAGACACGGCAGTGAACGGTGGGCGAATATGGCGACATTTTCCGTTGCGACTGATCTGTTTCGTCTGAGGTGTATTCCGCATATTGAGGTTACAACCGATATGCTCATTCTTTGTGACGGAAAGCGGTTTGAAATCACATCTGTTGAGAATGTAAAAGGCAGAGGAATGTATCTTGAAATTCTTGCAAAGGAGGTTGACGCAAGTGGCTAGATGCACAATGAAAATGCCGGAGGAGTTTTTACTCAAGATTTCAAGATTAGGTGACAAAACAGATGAAGTGTGTGAAAGGGTACTCAATGCCGGTGCTGAGGTTGTTCTTAAAAAGGTGAGAACAAATCTCAGAAATGTCATCAGCAAGGACACAAAAACGCAGTCACGCTCCACTGGTGAGCTTGAACGCTCACTTGGTGTGTCACCTGTTTTGTCAGACAAGAACGGCAATCTGAATATAAAAATAGGCTTTTCAGAGCCTAGATCGGACGGTGAGAGTAATGCAAAAATTGCGAGCGTAATTGAATACGGCAAAAGCGGTCAGCCACCAAAACCGTTTATGAAACCCGCAAAATCAGCTTCACGCAAGGAGTGTATGACGGTTATGATTAACACGCTTGATGAGGAGGTAAAGAGCATATGAGTTTGCTTGCCGAAATCAAAAGCATTGCAGAAGGTTTAAATATCAGAGTTGAAACAGGTGCTTTTTCAGACAAAGCACCTGACGAATACATTGTTCTCACACCGCTTTCGGACGGCTTTGATATGCACTGCGACAATATGCCGACCTTTGACAGACAGGAAGTGAGAATTTCTATATTTTCAAAGGGTAATTATTCTGCACTTAAATACAAGCTTGTGATCGTTCTTTTTCAAAGTGATATTTCAATAACCGACAGGCTGTATATCGGTTACGAGAGCGACGCGGGCTATCATCACTATGCTATTGACGCATTAAAAACTTATGAACTGGAGGAGATAGATTATGGCAACAATCGGACTTGATAAGCTGTATTACGCAAAAATCACGGAGGACTCTGACGGAAACGAAACCTATGACACACCTATTCCGCTTGCAAAGGCGATGAGTGCGGAACTTTCGGTAGAGCTTGCCGAGGCAACACTTTATGCCGATGACGGTGCATCTGAGGTTGTAAAGGAATTTCAGAGCGGTACGCTCACACTCGGTATTGACAACATCGGAACAGCCGTTGCAGAGGATTTGACCGGTGCGACAATCGACAAAAACAAGGTGTTGGTTTCCGCATCTGAGGACGGAGCACCGCCCGTTGCAATCGGTTTTCGTGCAAAGAAAGCGAACGGCAAGTATCGTTACTTCTGGCTTTACAGAGTGAAGTTTGGCATTCCTGCAACTAATCTTACCACAAAGGGCGAAAGCATCGAGTTTTCCACTCCGTCGATTGAGGGTACGGTTATCCGCAGAAACAAGGTTGACAAGCTCGGCAAGCACCCATGGAAAGCTGAAATTTCAGAGGACGATACAGGTGTTGCAAGTGACACAATCAGCGGTTGGTACACTCAAGTGTATGAGCCGACCTATGCTGAATAAATACGGAGGTGCGTTATGACTGACAGAGGAAGTATTATTAAAATTGGTGAAAACGATTATGAGCTTATTCTCACAACAAGGGCAACAAAGGAAATTGCCAAAAGATACGGCGGACTTGAAAACCTCGGTGACAGGCTTATGAAAAGTGAAAATTTTGAAATGGCACTTGATGAAATCATCTGGCTTATCACCTTGCTTGCAAATCAAAGCGTTATGATTTACAATCTAAAAAATCCGAACAGCAAAAAGCCTTTGCTTTGTGAGGACGAGGTTGAGCTTTTAACCTCACCGTTTGACCTTGCTGAATACAAGAATGCAATTATGGACTCAATGCACAAGGGTACAAAGAGGAATATTGAAAGCGAGTTTGACTCAAAAAATACGAAAGTCGGGTAACAGACGATGAGCTGTTTACCCGACTTCTTTATTACGGACTTGCACATTTGAACCTTTCGCAAGATGAGGTGTGGCTCATGCCATTTGGACTTTTGCTTGACTTGTGGGAATGTCATAGACAATATAACGGCATTGCAAAGCCAAAACGAGTTGCCTGTATTGATGATGTTATTCCGTGTAACATCTAAATTTCAATGGACTTTATTATATATTTTTGATATAATAAAACTAAAATTGCAATAAGGAATGTTATGTAAAATAATGGAAATTAATAATTTTAATAAAATCAGAAATGCCTACATAAAAGCACGGGCGACAGAAAGAACTAAGTTGGTTGAACTTTTAAGGGAAAACCAATACACTGTAATAACGCACGGTAGAGCTGGACAAGGAAACAAAAACTATAGTGGAAGTGGAAAACTAAATCCTCCACATGACCTAAGTCACCACAAATGGATTGATGCTCAAAAGGCTGGAGTAAACTTCCTAATCAGTTTTAACCCTCTTGAAGTAGATGGAAACACCGCAAACCCGCATCACCTCTACGATAGGATTGGAGTTCAAGCATATATTGGTAATAATACCGAAACTGATATTCGCACGCTATGATAATTACGAAGTGGACACTACCAATAACAAAAAGTGACGGAGAAGAATTGATTGCTTTTCTAAATACACTGATTGAAATGTTTAAAGTTTGGCAAAAATTGCACAAATAATAATTTTTAGACATCGCAGAAATGTGGTGTCTTTTTTTATGCCCTGAGGAGGTGAGGATATGGCGGATAGTTTTGGACTTAAGCTTGGCATTGAGGGCGAAAAGGAATTTAAAAAGTCGCTTGCAGAAATCAATCAGACTTTTAAGGTTCTCGGCTCTGAGATGAAACTTGTGTCCTCGCAGTTTGATAAGAACGACAATTCCGTTCAGGCTTTATCGGCAAGAAATACGGTTCTCAACAAGGAGATTGACGCACAAAAACAGAAGATTGAAACCCTCAGGCAGGCACTTGCAAATGCATCGGAGTCCTTTGGTGAAACCGACAGAAGAACACAAAGCTGGCAGATTCAGCTCAACAACGCACAGGCATCACTCAACAGTATGGAGCGTGAGCTTGGCAGCAATAATTCTGCACTTGAACAGGCAAAGACGGATATTGAGGGTACAGAAAAATCTCTTGAAAAGGTTGACGGTCGGCTTGATGATACTGCCGAAAGTGCCGATGATATGGGCGATGAAATCAAGGACGCAGGCGACAAGGCAGATAAGTCGAAGGAGAGATTTTCAAAGCTTGGTTCGGTACTCAAGGGTGTCGGTGTGGCAATGGGTGCGGTTGTTACTGCGGCTGCCGCAACTGCCGTTAAGCTCGGCAAGGAGGTAGTTAATGCCTATGCCGACTATGAACAGCTTGTCGGCGGTGTTGATACACTTTTCAAGGGCTCATCGCAGAAACTGCAAAGCTACGCATCTAATGTCTATAAAACGGCAGGCCTTTCTGCAAATGACTACATGGAAACCGTTACAGGCTTTTCCGCAAGCCTCATTCAGTCGCTTGGCGGTGATACGGACAAGTCGGTAAAGTATGCCGATATGGCAATCACGGATATGGCGGATAACGCAAACAAGATGGGTACAGATATGTCACTCATTCAGAATGCGTATCAGGGCTTTGCCAAGCAAAACTACACCATGCTCGATAACCTTAAACTCGGCTACGGCGGTACTAAAGAGGAAATGCAAAGACTTCTCTCTGACGCAGAAAAAATATCTGGCGTGAAATATGATATTTCGTCATATGCCGATGTGGTCGATGCAATACACGTTATGCAGGAGAGTATGGATATTGCCGGCACTACTGCAAAAGAGGCGGAGGGTACAATTTCGGGTTCGGTTAATGCGTTGAAATCCTCGGTCACAAACCTTGTGGTAGGATTTGGCGACGCAAACGCTGACCTTGATGTGTTGTGTGAAAATGTTGTAACAGCATTTCAGACCGTGCTTGAAAACATCTCGCCTATTGTGGAAAATCTCATCTCAGCCTTGCCGACAGTCATTACCACACTGCTTGAATCGGCAGGTGAAATGCTCCCAACGGTTCTTGAAACACTTGCAGAATTGTTTGCACAGGTGCTTGAGGGATTGCTTCAGCTTTTGCCACAGCTGATTCCTGTTGCGGTGTCAGCCTTATTAACAATTACAAATGCAATTGTTGAAAATCTGCCCTTGCTGATTGAGTCGGCAACCTTGCTCGTAGCAACTCTCGTACAGGGTCTTGCAGATGCACTGCCGACTCTAATTCCTACTGCGGTCAATGCGGTTATGACGATTGTACAGGGACTTCTGGACAGCTTGCCGTCAATTCTTGACGCAGGACTTGAACTTGTGTCAGCACTTGCACAGGGTATTCTTGATGCACTTCCCAACCTAATATCTAAACTGCCTCAGATTATCATGGGCATAGTTACATTTCTTTTAAATTCAATACCGCAAATCATACAGACAGGCATTAAGCTGTTGACCTCTCTTGTGAGTGCTTTGCCCGATATTATCACATCAATAGTCAAGGCAATTCCGCAGATTATCAACGGGATTATAAATGCGGTAATAAATTCAATTCCGCAGATTATTCAGGCAGGTATAGACTTGCTCATTTCACTTGTCAAGGCTCTGCCCACCATTATCGTCACAATCGTGAATGCAATACCTGACATCATTTCAGGCATTGTTAATGCTCTCAGCGACAATATTCCGGCAATAATTCAGGCGGGTATTGATTTGTTGATTTCGCTTGTTAAGAATCTGCCGACTATCATTAAGGGAATTGTAAAGGCAGTACCTAAGATTATTGAAGGCATTGTAAAGGCCTTTGGTTCACTTATGTACAAGATTGTTGAAATTGGCGGTAACATTGTAAAAGGCTTGTGGGACGGTATCTGCGGTCTTGCATCGTGGCTCTGGGATTCAGTCAGCGGTTGGATTTCGGGTATCTGGGACGGCATCTGCGACTTTTTTGGCATTCACTCACCGTCAAAGGAAATGGCATGGGTTGGCGAAATGCTCGTCAAGGGTCTTGCCGGCTCTATTGACAAGAACGGTGATATGGCTGTTCGTGCCGCCGAGGGTATGAGCAGTGATGTTTCAAGTGTTATGAATTCACTTGCTGACGATATGAAAACTGCTTTGCCGACTGATTTCAGCATTGACGGAAATGTAAAAAACTCCGTCAACACACAAGGCTTAAACAGCGGTGTCGGCGGTCTTTCGCTTGTGCTGAATATTGCAAATTTCAACAACTACTCAAATGACGATATTTCTCAGCTTACAAATGAAATTATGGAAACTGCAGGTCAGTTTGCCAAAAGGAAAGGACTGGTGTTTGCTTGAACTATTTTGAATACAACGGCATCAGGTCATCTGATATGGGGCTTCATATACAGAGAAAGAATGTGTACTCCTCGCCAAAGTATGACTCTTCCTTTGTATCAATCCCCGGTCGCAATGGTGATTTGATTGTACCGAATCGCAGGTACGAAAACACACAGGTGAGTTATTCTGTATATCTGTCTGCAAAGAACAGTCAACAGCTTGCAGACAGCATTACAAAAATCAAGGCTTGGCTGTACACTCAGCCCGACAGGTATCACATACTAAAGGACAGCTACGACAAAAGATTTTTCAGATACGCTCTTTTTAACTCCTCGCTTGATATTGAAGATGAGCTCAACAAAATCGGTGTGTTTACCGTAAGCTTTAACTGTAAGCCGTTTAGATATGACATTGACGGTGAGCTACCGCACAGCATTGATGTGGTGCTGAATTTTCCGTATATGATTTTTTGCAGAATGGACGGTTCAAAGCCGGAAAACGACTGGAGCAACCGTTGGAATCAGACGGCAGACCTTGTTGTGCCGAGTGGTAAAAATATGTTTGTGCTGAATACAAATTCGTGGACAGACGGCTACTGGGACAGCTATTCAGATGCTGACAAGAGCAGAATATATCTCAAGGTAAACGAAAACTGGAAAAAGGAGAATGCAAGGTTTGCCCTCTACACATTTCTCGGTGACGAAACCGCATGGCATTCTCTCGAGAAGGTCAGCGAGGATATTTACAGAGTGACCTTGCCGTCAAATGGTGAAACCGTACTTGTAAATCCGTACAGCTTTGAGAGCAGACCGCTTATTCATCTTAACGGCAACGGTGCGGGTACGCTTACCATTGATAACGAAAACGGCAGGCATGAATGGACTTTCAGCAATATTGATGAGTTCATTGAGATTGACAGCGAAAAAAGGTGCTTTTACAAAGACAACACGCTGAAAAATGATACGGTTACAGGCACGGGTTTTCCTTTGCTTGTAAAGGGCGAAAACAGGTTTATTCTCGGCGGTGGCATAACAGACGGTTCAGTATTTCCAAGGTGGTGTTCGTTATGATGCCGATTTTATACAGAGCAGATGAAACCGAGTTTGACACCTACGGAATCGGTGTGCTGTCGGACTGCACCTTTTGCGAAGTTACAGAGGAGAGAAACGGTGCGTTTGAATGTGTGATGAAATATCCTCTGCACGGTGCATTGTTTGATGAGATTAAAAACGACAGGGTTATACTCGTTAAGCCGAATGACACATCAAGGTCACAGCCGTTTCGCATATACAGAATAACCACTCCGATGAACGGCATCATCACGGTATATGCTCAGCACATTTCATATGATTTGTCGGGCATTGGCGTGTTGTGCTTTGAGAGCAAATCGGTTTCACCACAGCTTGCACTCGAGAGGATTTTTTCAAGCACCTCATCACAGCACAGCTTTAATTGCAAAACCGACCTTTCTGCACCTAGGGCATTTTCAGTCGACAGGCCGATGAGCGTTCGTGCTGTTCTGGGCGGTACGGAAGGTTCAGTCCTTGATGTGTGGGGCGGTGAATACGAATGGGATATGTTTGATGTCATTCTCCACTCAAAGCGTGGTAAGGATAACGGTGTGGTAATTGAATACGGCAAGAACCTCACCTCACTTGAGCAGGACAATGATTTTTCATCGGTATATACACACCTTTTGCCCTATGCGGTTGTAAAGAACGGCGATACCGAAAATGTGGTTACTCTTTCGGAAGCTGTACTTCCTGTTGTCGAAAAATATGCGAGAGAGAAAACCTTAATCAAGGATTTTTCGTCCTTCTTTAAGGACGGAGAAACCGTTACCGAGGACACACTTCGAGCAAAGGCGAAGTCATACATCAAACAGAATCCGTTCGGTGACGAAACTCCCACGGTGAAGGTGTCGTTTGAACCGCTATGGCAACAGCCCGAATATTCGCAGTTCCTCGAAAAGGTGAACCTCTGCGACACAGTGACCGTCAGACACCCAGATATGAATATTGAGGTAAAGACGAAGGTTATTGAAACCGTATATGACGCACTGGCCGAGAAATATTCATCAATCACACTCGGAACGGCAAAATCAAACTTTGTGAATACGGTTGCAGAAATCAAAAGTACAACCGATGAAATCAAAAAGGAAACCGACAGCTTTCCGTTACTTATGAATACTGCTATTAAAAATGCCACTTCGCTGATTTCAGGTCAGCAAGGTGGCTTTGTTGTTATGCACACGGATTCTGTTACAGGCAAGCCGTATGAACTTTTGATTCTTGACAACGAAAATCTGTACGATGCAAGGAATGTGTGGCGGTGGAATGTCGGTGGCTTAGGTTTTTCAAAGAGTGGATACAACGGCCCGTATGAAACTGCGATTACGGCTGACGGAAAAATCGTGGCAAACTTTATCACAAGCGGAACGCTTATGGCAAACATCATCAAGGCGGGAGTAATCAGTTCGGCTGATAAATCCTCGTGGTGGGATTTGGAGAGCGGTGAGGTTCACCTAAGTGCATATACAAAAACAGAGGATACCGACAAACTCAGCGACAGTCTTGCTGAAATTACGGAAAGGACATCAACACTTGAGCAGGCCGCAGAGGACATTTCCTTTAAAATCAACGAGCAGTCCACGGGCGGAAAGAACTATCTTTTAAACTCATCGGCTCTCAACGGACTTTCGGATGATTGGGAGTATTCGGGATTTGTCACTGTACTTTCCGATACAGATGTAATCAGTCACACCTCTTCGGGTTCTGCCTTTGTACTCGGTGAGGAAAGCACCTTGTCGCAAAGTGTGTATAACTCGGTTGCCGACAGATCCTTTGTGCTGTCACTCAGAGCAAAGAAAAGCTATTCACAGCTTAGTGCATATATGTATGTTCAGTACAACGGAGTTAAAAGAGAATATCTTTTTAATACAAAGGACAGCTTTGATTGGACAGATTTTTCCGTTGTACTCCCCGATGTTTCGGACGGTGAAATCACGGTATTCATTTACAGCCGTGACACCTCTCTTACGGTAAGTGACCTTATGCTTACTGACGGAAGTATTATCCAACACTGGTCGCCTGCACCGAACGAGATATACACAAACGAGGTAAAGATTGACCGCAAAGGCATTGAGGTTTCAAACAGCAAGTCCTCGCAGAAAACAGTAATTACAAACACTGAATTTTCCGGCTACTACAACGGTGAAAAGATATTCACCCTAAACAAGGACGAAACTCAGACGAAGAAAACCACAGTTGACGGTGAGCTTACAATCGGCAGAACAAAGCTGATTCCGATGTCAAACAGTTCACAGGGACTCAACATTGTAATTCTTGATTAGGAGGCAATATGGCAAAGACAACGGTTGTCAATAGAATTGACACGATTTACATAGATACGGAAAATCCGACCGTATCAGTGAACACAACGGTAAATGACGCAGGTCTTAAACACAGCATTACGATTACCATACGGGGTATTCCGATAACTGGCATATCGGGACTTGCGTGGAACAAGGGGACGGCAAACAGGATTATTCCCATTCCTACGGACAGCAGAACGGGCATTTTAAAGGCTATGTATGAAGACAAGAGCGTTACGGCAAAGCTAACGGTCACCACATACAAGGGTTCAACCTATGTAGGCATTTCTGAAAGGAATTGTCAGATTACCACCACATCGCACAGCTCAAGGCCTGTAATTAACGGGTTTATCTATCTTGACACCAATTTAAAGACCACTGCCGTTACGGGCAACTCAAAGCTGTTTATTCAGAACTATTCAAATCTCAAGGTTACTCCGCTTACGGCAAAGCCGAGAAATGAATCGAAGATTACAGGCTACACGGTAAGCTGTAACGGTGTGAGCAAATCAAGTACAACTGCAAAGGAATTGAATCTTGGTACAATCACCAAAAGCGGTGATGTGGTGGTTATGGTCACGGTCACGGACTCAAGAGGTTACACAACGAGCATTAAAAAGACGATTACAGTTATTCCGTACAGTAGTCCGAATCTCAGTAAGATTACACTAAGACGAACAAATGAGATTGAGTCGGAAATTCAGCTTATTTTCAACGGCTCATACTCACCAATTACAATTGACGGGGTAAATCACAATCAGCTTTTATCCTTTCGCTACCAATACAAGAGGACAAGTGATGCAAACTACGGAAATTTTGTTGACATTTTAAGCAACCTTAAAATGAACGGCACAAGCTATTCATACTCAAATCTTCAGCTTATGAATCTTGATGTGAATATGTCATATGACTTTCATATTGAAATTCGGGATGTGATGGAAAAGTCTGTTGTTACGGACCTGTACTTTACCATTCCGCAAGGCACTCCGCTTGTTGCATTACGCAAGCAGAAGGTAGGCATTAACAATCCAAACCCACAATCCGCACTTGATGTGACGGGTGAAATACATATGAACGGTTACCCTGTTATGGGCATTATACAGACCTCTGTTGAGGACGATGTCAGCCTTAACAGTCTTACAACGCAGGGTATTTATTTCAGACGAAGAGTACCGCAGGAGAATATGAACTATCCGGCACTTGTATTCGGTATGCTTGAAGTATTTTCTTGCAGTACAAATCTTGTGATACAGAGATATACGGCAAGGGACACTCCGTTTGATGTATATATCCGTTCAAAGGTGAATTCAAGCTGGAGCAAGTGGGTAAAAAAATAGACACAGGAGGTATTTATGAAACAGATTTGGAACAGTATTCAGACCGTATTTACAGCCATTGGAGGAACACTCGGGTGGTTTCTCGGAGGTGCAGACGGCTTTCTGTATGCACTCATTGCATTTGTAGTTATCGACTACATTACAGGAATGATGTGTGCCTTTGCCGACAGAGAGCTTTCGAGCAAGGTCGGTTTCAAGGGCATTTGCAGGAAGGTGATTATCTTTCTGCTTGTGGGAGTGGCGAATCTCCTTGATGTGTACATTATCGGCACGGGCAGTGTGCTGAGAACGGCAGTGATTTTCTTCTATCTCTCAAATGAGGGCTTGTCACTGCTTGAAAACGGAGCACATCTGGGACTTCCCATTCCTGAAAAGATTAAAAATGTGCTTGCACAATTACACCACAGAAGTGAAAAGGAGGACGACTGAATGTCATACACAAACAGCAAATTAGTTAGCTACACAAAAATTTCACCAAACAGAAACATCAATCGCAATCACAAGATTGATACAGTTTCAATTCACTGCGTTGTCGGACAGTGTTCTGTTGAAACTCTCGGTTCAATCTTTGCGTCAAGGGGCAAGGAGGCAAGCTCAAACTATGGTATCGGATATGACGGCAGAATCGGAATGTATGTTGAGGAAAAGGATCGCAGTTGGTGTACTTCCTCTGCGTCAAATGACAACAGAGCAATTACTATCGAAGTTGCATCCGATACATACCACCCGTATAAGGTAAATGACAAGGCATACAAATCCTTGATTAAGCTGCTTGTTGATATCTGCAAAAGAAACGGCATCAAAAGGCTTGTGTGGTCAACAAATAAGTCAGCGAGAATGAATCATCTTAACGGTTGCAATATGACGGTTCATAGGGATTATGCAAACAAGTCCTGTCCGGGCGATTATCTCTACAATCTTCACGGACAGATTGCAAAGGAGGTGAACGCTCAGCTTGGCTTAGGCAGTTCAAAACCTGTGACATCAAAGAAAACTCTCTATCGTGTACGCAAAAGTTGGAAGGACGCAAAGTCGCAGAAGGGTGCTTTCTATGACCTTTCAAATGCCAAGAAATGTGCCAACAAAAACAGCGGTTACTCTGTTTTTGATGAAAGCGGAAAGAGTGTGTACACGCCAAAGTCATCGGGCAAAAAGTCAGTTGATACCATTGCAAGAGAAGTAATTCAGGGTAAATGGGGCAACGGCGCCGACCGCAAAAACCGCCTCACCAAAGCCGGCTATAACTACAACACCGTTCAGAAAAGAGTAAACGAGATTTTATCTTAACAGACAATAGAACATTATTTTAACAAAGCCAAATCCCCATCGAGGTGTTTTTTCTCCTTGATGGGGATTTTTTTCGTTCAAAACCTTTGTTTATCTCCAGTGGAAAGTGAATAACAAAAAACCGGAGGTAATATTATGCAAAATGAAATGAGAACAGTATTACAGACAACAGATGTTGAGTCACATTTAAAAATGTCTGCAAAGTCGTTGACAGAGGTGGAGCTTTTACAGGACTATAACTATTTTATGGCGCAGAGGGTAGCTGAGGATATGCTTGAAAAAGGACTTATCTCGTTGGAAGAATTCAACAAATTAACAAAGAAAAATCGTGACACATTCTCTCCGTTTTTAGCCGAGATTATGCCAAAAACAACTTGACAATTGTGACATTTAGAGTGATGTATATACAAGTGAAATGGGAGGTGAGTTATCATGAAAAAGGTTACGAAAATTGACAAAATTCAACCTGCAAAAAATGCCGAGGATAAACTGCGTGTTGCAGCCTACTGCCGAGTTTCAACGGCGACTGATGCACAGCTTGAAAGCTTGGAAGCACAAAAGAGCCATTATGAAAACTACATCAATTCACGAGATGACTGGTGCTTTGCGGGTGTGTACTATGATGAGGGCATAACAGGCACAAAGGCAAGTAAAAGGCCGGAACTTATGCGCCTTTTAGCTGATTGCAAGGCAAAGAAAATTGATTTTGTAATTACAAAGTCAATCAGCCGCTTTTCAAGAAACACTATGGATTGCCTGGAAATTGTGAGAACACTTCTCAACCTGAATATTCCGGTATATTTTGAAAAGGAAAATATAAATACCAGCTCTATGGAAAGCGAGCTCTTTCTGTCAGTTCTCAGCACAATGGCTGAGGGTGAATCCGCTTCTATTTCATCAAACAACAGATGGTCAATTAAAAAGCGTTTTGAAAACGGAACTTACAGATTAAGTAGTGCACCTTATGGTTATAAGCTTGAATCAGGTGGACTGCAAGTTGTTTCTGAACAGGCAGATATTGTAAAGCGAATATTCAGAGAACTGCTTTCAGGTAAAGGAATGTACTCAATTGCTAAGGAATTGAACGCTGAACAGGTGCCAACGCAAAAGGGTGGAAGGTGGACATCGACAAGTGTGCACAATATTCTTACGAATGAAAAATATACAGGTGATTGCATTTTTCAGAAGACCTATGCCGACAGTAATTTTAATCGTCATATAAATAACGGAGAGCTTAACAGGTACTTAATACAGAATCATCATGAGGCAATTATCAGTCACGAGGGTTTTAAGGCTGCCGTTGCACTTATTGAACAAAGAGCTGCCGAAAAGGGAATAGAAAGCGGTAGTTATAAATATCAGCAGAGATATGCTTTTTCCGAAAAGATTATTTGTGGTGAGTGCGGAAACACCTTTCGCAGAAGGATTCATAAGGGCAAGTATAACAGCTATGTTGCGTGGGTGTGCAATACTCACCTGTCTGATACTAACAGGTGCTCAATGCTGTTTGTAAGAGATGATGCGTTAAAGCTTGCGTTTGTAACTATGCTTAATAAGCTGATTTTCAGTTACAGACTGCTTCTCAAGCCATATCTTGCAGTAATGCAAAGCAATACGGCTGATGAAGCTTTGCTCCGTATTCAATATCTTGAAAACCAGCTTGACCAGAATGCCGAGCAGCGCAGTACATTGCATAAACTGATGGCGCAAGGCTATATTGACCAAATACTTTACACGCAGGAAAGCAACGAATTACTTTTACAGGCTCGTGATTTTAGAAGTGAAATCGAGGTGCTGAATAATACGGTGGCGGGTGATACTACAAAGGTTTATGAAACCGAGCGCCTGATAAATTACTGCAAACGCGGTGAAATGCTGACGGATTTTAATGAGAGTTTATTTGAGTTATTTGTTGACCATATTTTGATTTATTCACGACAAAAAATAGGATTTGTTCTGAGATGTGGCCTTACATTTGAGGAGATGATTTAATGGGACACACGCCATTTGGATATATAATCGTTGACGGAAAGGCTGTTGTTGACGAAGGCACTGCCGAACAGGTTCGCAATGTCTATTTGAATTACCTTAGCGGACTTTCTCTTGTCAATGCGGCAAAGAGGGCAGGACTTAATATGCGACATTGCGGAGTGAAGAATATGCTGCAAAACAAGCACTATCTTGGCGATGACTTCTACCCGCAAATAATAGACAATGAAATTTTTAATGCTGCCAAAATGGAATTGAGTGAACGCTCCTCAAGGTTAGGTAGAAACAATCGATACAAGCCTGAAAAAATAAAAAAGCCACCAATAGCATTTAGGCTTGGCAGCATAACTGAAAATTTTGATAATCCAATCAGACAGGCAGAGTACATATATAGTCTGATAGAAAGTGGGGACATTTGATGGGAAATGTTATGATTATTCCTGCAAAACGACAGGTTGGAAATACCTCACGACGGCAGGAGGATAAGCCAAAGCTTAGAGTTGCCGCTTATTGTCGAGTCAGTACTGACAGCGATGAACAGGCATCAAGCTATGAAACTCAGGTTGAGCACTATACCGAGTATATCAAGAAAAATCCTGAATGGGAGTTTGCCGGCATTTATGCAGATGACGGTATTTCAGGTACCAACACTAAAAAGAGAGAAGAATTTAATCGTATGATTGAGGCCTGCAAGGCGGGTGAAATTGATATGATAATCACCAAATCAATCAGCCGTTTTGCAAGAAATACCCTTGATTGCTTAAAGTATATACGAATGCTTAAGGATAAGAACATACCGGTATTCTTTGAAAAGGAATCCATCAATACAATGGACGCAAAGGGAGAGGTTTTGCTTACAATTATGGCGTCACTTGCTCAGCAGGAGTCGCAATCACTCAGTCAGAATGTGAAAATGGGTCTGCAGTTTCGCTATCAGAATGGTCAGGTGCAGGTAAACCACAATCACTTTCTCGGATATACAAAGGATAGGGAAGGCAACCTTGTGATTGATCCGGAGCAGGCTGAGGTGGTAAAGCGTATTTACAGAGAATACCTTGAGGGCAGTTCTATGGACAAAATTGCAAAAGGGCTTGAGAAGGACAGTATTCTGACAGGTGCCGGGAAAAAGAAATGGTGGACGAGCACCATCAACAAGATTCTCCGTAACGAGAAATATATTGGTGATGCACTTTTGCAAAAGACCTACACCACAGATTTTCTTAACAAAACCAGAGTTAAGAACAACGGCATTGTTCCGCAATATTATGTTGAGAATAATCACGAGGCGATTATTCCGAAGGATATTTTTCTGAGAGTGCAAGAAGAACTTGTACGCAGGCGTGTGGTAAAGACAAGTGCAAACGGTAAAAAACGCAGTTACAGCTGTAATCACTGTTTTGCACAGCTTGTTATTTGTGGCGAGTGCGGTGAAATGTTCCGCAGAATCCATTGGAACAACCGAGGTTGTAAATCCATAGTTTGGCGATGTCTGAGCAGACTTGAGGCGACAGGAATGGAATGCCATGCAAGGACAGTCAATGAAACGGTATTAGAAAATGTGGTGGTTCAGGCAATAAACGCGCTCCTTGGCGACAAATCTACCTATCAGGCACAGTTGCAGCAGAACATTGCTAAAGTTATCAGAGAAGCTCAGAAGAATAACACTGATGGCATTGACGAGCAACTGATGGAACTCCAGAAAGAGCTTCTCGAAAAGGCTAACAACAAGGAAGCCTACGATGAGATTGCAGACCAGATTTTCAAGCTCCGTGAACAACGCCGGCAAAACACCGTCGATACCGCCGCCAGAGATGCACAGATAGAAAGAATCAATGCCTTGCAGGACTTCATTAAGCAGCAAAGTGCTACCCTCGAAGTTTTCGATGAGACATTGGTAAAACGATGGCTTAAGCAAATTACAATTTGGGATGACCATTGTACGGTTGAATTGAAATCCGGACTTAAGGTCGATGTTGAAAGATAAGCGTAAATGCACTAAACCCTCCCAGCCATGATGGTTGAGAGGGTTATTTTTATTATTCAGATTTAAAAAGGAATTGATGTTCTAGCTAAAAAAGCATCGTCATCTGAAACTGATTCAACATTAAAATACGGATTCGCATGATAAAACACTGTCTTTTTTTGTTGTTCATAAAACATACAGACGCCACCTTTAACATCCATATCTTTTCGATATTTTCTGTAATGTAATAGGCAGTCATCACCAATTACATCTTCAGCTATATATCTTCCCAGTACATCAATATTACTAGAGCCGGTTATTAAAATCGTATTAAATGGACATTCATGCGCGTATATATCATCTTCACGCTCACTAACCAGAAGGATATATAATTCGTCTGGCATTGTATCAAAACTACCATTTGCTTCGATATATGCATATGATAAATCTTGGTCTGGTTCATTTTTAAATTTTTGCTGTCGCACTCCAGATATTCCATGTCTTCTGTTTTGTGTATATACGTCTCTCGCAAACTCATCTTTAAACACATTTTGAAATTCATCCCATGAATCATTTAAAAAATCTAGAGTTGCAAGTAATTGGTCAGACAATTCATTTTTTCGATGTTGCACATCCTTACGGAAGAATGGGCCAATTTCAGCCTTATTGGAACTTCCCAAAATCCCCATCGATAACTTGTTTGCAATATCTCCAGTGTGCTTAGTTCTATTATTGATAGCTTCAATATATTGAAATTCCGGTGACTGCGATATTTTATTAAACCATGCTTGAATCTTGGGGAAATCAGCGCTGTATGTCTGCTGGTTAAAACATCTAGTCATTATTTGGATATCTACAGAGTCAACCTTTTTACCTTTATTTGCTAAGATTCCTGCGTTTATTATCTGGCTCATCGAGTCAAATGTATTCATAGTATATTGAAAAAAATCGCGAAGTAACTTATCAAATAAAAACCAAGGGTCTATTTTTTCTCCAGCAACCCTTACTTCATATGTCGGTGCATTTTCCGTTGTTACAGATAAACGCTTCACATTTTTCCCATCTTCAGTAACTTCATCAACAAAATCGGATGCAATATCCTGTTGCCAACGAACTGTTTTTTCAGCCATTTTATCGATTATATTCTTTATTGTATCTGCACAGTAATGTACTGTAGCAATGTTCTTTTCGGTATACTCAATAAACTGCCATGCAGAATAAATATTATGTGTAATCAATTCCCTTTTTAGCGTACTATCTACCATTTCATTCACCCTTTCCACCTGTACTAAGTGTTTCACCAAACTCAAATCTTGCTTCACGTGCAGCAACAGCTGCTGCAGCTAATTCTTCTTCTGTCACATCAGGGACAATCCAAAATCCACGCATAAAGCGAGAATAGTATTCCTTTTTTGATAACTCTTCGGGAGCAACAAATCTAACATTCTCAGGATATTTCTCTGATGGCCATTCCCATACATACTCCATAATACCGGCAAACGCATCTATTTTTACAGCTTCTGGAGAGCCTACCAAAACTGAGAATTTGATATTCTCATTATCTTTGTTAAAGCAGAATTCATCACATTTTTTCATTTCATACTCACTTAATGGCTTAGCTTTGATTTCAAACTAATCATATCGAAGAAAATAGCCCAACGAGCTTCCAAGCGATTTCTAAATCTAAAGCCATTGTATTTTGTCTCAATAGGTTTTATTGTTTTTTCGATTTTCGCTCCTCCTTCCATAACATCTAAATCACTCACTCAATTTGTGCTATCTAATCCGAGGTTACAACCTAACCGAAATTTTGCAGTAGATATGTTTCCATAAGATATACCCGAGTGCTTTTGATGGTTAAATATATCATTTTAGATTTAGAAAAAGTCAGCAAACAAGCCGAATTTTATATTGCTTAATCATTTTCTTGACATCAATACTACCGTCTCGATGTGTGCCGTGTGGGGGAACATATCTACGGGTTGGATTTTTTGGGCTTTGTAGGGGCTGTTTTGGGTTAGGTAGGCTAAATCTCTTGCCAATGTTTCGGGGTTGCAGGAAACATAGACAACCTTTTTCGGAGACATTTTGATTAGTGAGTCGAGAAATTTTCGGTCACTTCCGGCTCTTGGCGGATCCATAAACACAACATCGGGCTTTTCGTCCTCGTCTGCAGCTTCTCTCATGAACTCGCCCGCATCGGCTTTGTAGAAACGGATATTTTTCAGATTATTTGCTCTTGCGTTTACGATTGCATCCCTCACGGCATCGCCGTTAAGTTCTGCACCGATAACATTGCCTGCGCCGTTTTTGGCGGCAATTATGCCGATTGTGCCGATTCCGCAGTAGGTGTCAAGCACGGTTTCGTTGCCTTTGAGATTTGCAAATTCAATTGCTTTGCCGTACAAAACTTCGGTTTGAACGGGGTTAATTTGGTAAAAGCTTTTCGGCGAAATTCTGAACCTGCAACCGCAGAGAATATCTTCAATATAACCCTTGCCGTACAGCACTTTCTGATTGTCACCGAGTACAAGGTTGGTGCGGTAGGGATTTATATTTTGCACAATGGTTGTGATTTCGGGAAACTGTTTCAGAATCGCTTTTACAAAATTGTTTTTTGACGGAAAAACAGGTGTACCTGTCACAAGCACAAGCATAATCTGATTTGTCGCAAAGCCTCTTTTTACGAGAATGTGACGGAGAAAACCTTTGCCTGTGTCCTCGTTATAGGTTGTCATTCTGAAAGAGGGGAGGAGCTTGCGTACTGCAACGATGATTTTGTCGGCAATAACATCCTCTGTCTGACAGCTGTCAATTCCGACAACATGATGACTGCCCGACTGATACACACCCGAAATGATTTTGCCCTTTTTGTCCGTATAAAAAGCCGCCTGAACCTTGTTGCGGTAGTGGTAGGGAGTTTTCATTCCGATAATTTTTTCAACGGTGCAAAAGCGTTTGAGAAGTTTTTCGACTTTCTTCTGTTTGAATTCAAGCTGTTCGGGATATGACAGATTTTGCAGTTGACAACCGCCGCATTTTTTGTAAACGGGACAGCTTTGTTTATTGGTTTCAGGTCTGTTACTCATAATATTTCCTCACATTTTATTGCATTGTATATATCCTTTATTTTATCATCAATCATATTGATATGCAACACAAACGAACCCTAAATGACAAAGAAAAACGCAGGAGGAAAATCCGCTCCTGCGCTTTCTGATTATTAACCGGTATATCGAAAAATTGAGGATTATCAGGTTATTTGTAATCAATTAAAGATTTGTGTATCCCATAAGGCTTTCGTCAACCTCTTTGGCAACATCTCTGCCCTCACGAATCGCCCAGACAACAAGTGACTGTCCTCTGTGCATATCGCCTGTAACAAACACATTTTCAACATTTGTCTTGTGTGAGCCTTCTGCCGTTGCAACATTGGTTCTTGCGTTTGTTTCAACACCGAATGCCTTGGTTACATAGTTTTCACTGCCGAGGAATCCTGCCGCAATGAGTACGAGTTCAACATCAACCTTGTATTCTGAGCCTTCAACCTCTTTCATCATAAGTCTGCCTGTTTTAGCATCCTTTTCGGGTTTGAGCTTAACAAGCTCCGCACCTACAAGATTACCGTTTTTGTCAGCGATGAACTGCTTAACGGTTGTCTGATAAACTCGTGGATCGTGACCGTAAACTTCAATAGCCTCTTCCTGACCGTAGTCTGTTTTGCAGACTCTCGGCCATTGCGGCCATGGGTTATCGGCACTTCTTGTGTCGGGAAGTTTAGGCATCATTTCAAGCTGAAGAACGGATTTTGCACCGTGTCTGATGCTTGTGCCGACGCAGTCGTTACCTGTGTCACCACCGCCGATTACCATTACATTCTTGCCTTTTGCGCTGATGAATGTACCCTCTCTGAGGTTGCAGTCGAGAAGTGACTTTGTTGTTGATTTGAGGAAGTCAACGGCAAAGTGAATGCCGTTAGCCTCTCTGCCGGGAACTTTGATATCTCTCGGATTTGATGCACCGCAAGCAAGGATTACACGGTCAAAGTCCTTGAGAATTTCGCTTGCTTTGATGTCTTTGCCGACATTTGAGCAGGTTTCAAAGGTTACGCCTTCTTCTTCCATAATGTTAATCTTGCGTTCGATAACATCTTTTTCAAGCTTCATATTCGGAATGCCGTACATAAGCAGACCGCCTACTCTGTCATTGCGTTCAAATACCGTTACAGAGTGACCGCGCTGATTGAGCTGGTCGGCAGCGGCAAGTCCCGATGGACCCGAACCGATGATTGCAATTTTCTTGCCTGTTCTTACCTTTGGAATTCTTGCGTCTGCAAGACCTTCTTCATAAGCATTTTCAATGATTCCGTATTCGTTGGCTCTTACGCTGACAGCGTCACCGTTTGCACCGCAGGTGCATGCCTTTTCACAGAGAGCGGGACATACACGGGATGTGAATTCGGGGAAGTTGTTTGTAACTTTAAGACGGTTGTAAGCCTGTTCCCAGTTGCCCTTGTAGATGAGGTCATTCCATTCGGGAATGAGGTTGTTAAGCGGACAGCCCGAGAATGCAGAACCAATCTGCATTCCTGCCTGACAGAAAGGCACACCGCAGTCCATGCATCTTGCACCCTGTTTTTGCTGATCCTCTTTGCTGAGGGGATCGTGAAATTCGTCAAAATTTTTGATTCTTTCTTTTACGGAGTATGCCGGGGCATCCTCACGCTTATATTCCATAAATCCTGTTGGTTTTCCCATAAATATCCCCTCCTTATTTATTATTCACAATTTCGTAGAAAGCTTCAATCTGTGCCTGCTCGTTTGTAAGACCTTTTTCTTCATAAGCGGCAATTGCAGCCATCATTCTCTTGTAGTCGTGCGGAATAATCTTCTTGAATTTTGGAAGATACTCGTCAAAGTTATCAAGGATTTTCTTGCCTCTCTGTGAACCTGTTGCTGCAACATGTTCTTCTATAAGCGTTTTGAGTTCGATTATATCGTACTTTTCTGTTACCTCAGAGAAGAGAACCATTTCTTTGTTGAGCTTTGTGTAAAGATCTCTTTCTTCATCAAGAACATAGGCAACACCGCCTGACATACCTGCTGCAAAGTTTTTGCCTGTTTTGCCTATAACAACAACTCTGCCGCCTGTCATATATTCACAACCGTGGTCGCCGACACCCTCAACAACTGCTGTTGCGCCTGAGTTTCTTACGCAGAAACGCTCGCCTGCAACACCGTTGATAAATGCCTTGCCGCTTGTTGCACCGTAAAGTGCAACATTACCGATGATGATGTTGTTACCTGCGTCAAATGTTGAGTTCTTCGGAGGATAAACTACCAGCTTACCGCCTGAAAGTCCCTTGCCGAAGTAGTCGTTTGAGTCGCCCACAAGTTCAAGTGTGAGTCCCTTTGGAATGAATGCGCCAAAGCTCTGACCGCCCGAACCGTTGCAGACTACTGTAAATGTGTCGTCATCAAGGTTGTTGTAATGCTTTCTTGTAACCTCAGAACCGAAGATTGTACCGAATGAACGGTCAGTGTTCTTAACATTGACTTCAACCTTTTTCTTTGTGCCTTTTGCAAGAACCTTTGCAAATTCTTTGCAGAGGATTCTTTCGTCAAGTGTTGATTCAAGCTTGAAATCATAAAGGCTCTTTTTGTTGTATTCAACCTTTTCCGAAACAAAGTTTGTATCAAGAATGTTAGAAAGGTCAACCTCGGCAGCCTGTCCTGTGATGCCTTCTTTTCTCTTGATGAGGTCAATTCTTCCGACAAGCTCATCAACGGTTTTTACACCGAGCTTTGACATATATTCACGAAGTTCGCTTGCTACAAACTTCATAAAGTTTATTACATATTCGGGCTTGCCGCAGAATCTTTTTCTGAGCTCGGGGTTCTGTGTGGCAACACCGAACGGGCAAGTATCAAGGTTACATACTCTCATCATTGCACAACCGAGAGTTACAAGCGGAGCAGTTGCAAAACCAAATTCCTCTGCACCGAGCATTGCGGCAATTGCAACATCACGGCCGTTCATAAGCTTACCGTCGGTTTCAATAACAACTTTGTTACGAAGGTCGTTCATAATGAGCGTCTGATGAGCCTCGGCAAGACCGAGTTCCCACGGCAGACCTGCATTGTAGATTGAGTTTCTCGGAGCAGCGCCTGTACCGCCGTCATAACCTGAAATAAGGATTACGCCTGCACCTGCTTTTGCAACGCCTGCGGCAACCGTACCTACACCGCATTCCGAAACGAGCTTAACAGAGATTCTTGCGTCTTTGTTAGAATTTTTGAGGTCGTAGATAAGCTGTGCAAGGTCCTCGATTGAGTAAATGTCGTGGTGTGGTGGGGGAGATATGAGCGATACACCCGGTGTTGAATGACGGGTTTTTGCAATCCAGGGATAAACCTTTTTGCCCGGAAGATGTCCGCCTTCGCCCGGCTTTGCACCCTGAGCCATTTTAATCTGAATTTCGTTTGCAGATGTGAGGTATCTTGATGTAACACCGAAACGACCTGACGCAACCTGCTTGATTGCAGAACATCTGTCAACCTTCTGTCCTTTTGTGAGAAGTCGTTCAAGGCTTTCGCCGCCCTCACCGGAGTTTGACTTGCCGTGAAGCTGATTCATTGCAATCGCAAGTGTTTCGTGAGCCTCCTGTGAGATTGAACCGTAGGACATAGCGCCTGTCTTGAAACGCTTTACGATTGAATCAACGCTTTCAACCTCATCAAGCGGAACAGGAGTTTCTGCAAAGTTGAAGTCGAAAAGACCTCTGATATTTACAGGATCCATTTCTTCGGAAATCATATGAGAATACTTTTTGTAAAGCTCATAGTCGCCTGTTCTTGTTGCCTGCTGGAGCATATATATAGTCTGCGGATTGTAGAGGTGTTCCTCTTTGCCGCTTCTGAACTTGTGTGAACCACGGGATTCAAGCTCATCGCTTACACCGAGGTCAAGCGGATCAAATGCCGCTGTGTGAAGTTTGTCAACATTCTTTTCGATATCCTTGATTGTGATACCGCCGATTCTGCTGACTGTGCCTGTGAAGTATTCGTCAATAACATCCTTGCCGATACCGATAGCCTCAAAAATCTGTGAGCCCTGATATGACTGGATTGTTGAAATACCCATTTTTGACGCAATCTTTACGATGCCGTGGAGAACTGCGCTGTTGTAATCGTCAACTGCTGCGTAGTAGTCCTTGTCAAGAAGGTCGTCACCGATAAGCTCGTGGATTGTTTCCTGAGCAAGATACGGGTTGATTGCACTTGCACCGTAGCCGAGAAGTGTTGCAAAATGATGAACTTCTCTCGGCTCACCGCTTTCAAGTATCATTGCAAGTGAGGTTCTCTTCTTTGTTGCAACAAGGTGCTGATGAAGAGCGGATACTGCAAGAAGTGACGGAATTGCAAGATGGTTTTCGTCAACTCCTCTGTCGGAGAGGATAAGAATATTTGCACCGTCATTGTAAGCCTTGTCAGCTTCAATGAAAAGTCGCTTAACAGCCTTTGAAAGTCTTGTGTTCTTGTAGTAGAGAATAGGGATAACCGCAACCTTAAAGCCCGGAATGTGCATATTCTTGATTTTGAGAATATCGGTTGATGTAAGAATCGGGTTGTGAATCTTCATAACCTTGCAGTTTTCGGGACGCTCCTCAAGGATGTTGCCGTCCTCACCGATATAAATTGTTGTTGATGTTACAACTTCCTCACGGATTGCGTCAATCGGCGGGTTTGTAACCTGTGCAAAGAGCTGTTTGAAGTAGTTGAAAAGCGGCTGCGGTTCTTTTGAAAGAACTGCAAGCGGACTGTCTGTACCCATTGCGGCAATTGACTCTGTGCCGTTCTTTGCCATAGGAAGGATTGATGTCATAACATCTTCGTAGGTATATCCGAAAGCCTTCTGGAGTTTTTGCCTTTCTTTATATGAATGCTCCTCAACCTTCATATTAGGAATTTTGAGGTCTTTAAGACAAACAAGATTACTGTCGAGCCATTCGCCGTAAGGCTGTTTTGACGCATAATACTCTTTGAGTTCATCGTCATCAATGAGTCTGCCCTGAACCGTATCGACAAGGAGCATTTTGCCCGGGCGAAGTCTTTCCTTTGTAACAATCTTTGCGGGATCAATAGGAAGTGCGCCGACTTCCGATGAAAGAATGAGGTTGCCGTCATCCGTGATGTAGTATCTTGACGGACGCAGACCGTTACGGTCAAGAACCGCACCCATAATGTCACCGTCAGAGAAAAGGATTGACGCAGGACCGTCCCACGGCTCCATCATTGTTGCATAATACTGATAGAAGTCCTTTTTCTTCTGGCTCATTGTGCCGTTATTATCCCACGGCTCCGGAATTGTAATCATAACGGCAAGAGGAAGCTCCATGCCGCTCATTACGAGAAATTCAAGTGTATTATCAAGCATTGCAGAGTCTGAACCCTCTGTGTTTACAACAGGAATAACCTTGTCAAGGTCGCCCTTGAGATGCTCCGAACGCATTGTTTCCTCACGGGCAAGCATCTTGTCAGCGTTGCCTCTGATTGTGTTGATTTCACCGTTGTGAACAATCATTCTGTTAGGATGAGCTCTCTGCCAGCTTGGATTTGTGTTGGTTGAAAAACGGGAGTGAACCATAGCGATTGCAGACTCGTAATCCTCGTCCTGAAGATCAAGGAAGAAGTTACGGAGATCGCCGACAAGGAACATACCCTTATATACAATAGTTCTGCTTGAAAGCGAAACTACATATGTGTCTTCATTACTCTGTTCAAAAACTCTTCTTGCAACATAGAGCTTTCTGTCGAACGGAAGACCTCTTTTTACGCCGTGAGGTCTTTTGATAAAGCACTGCATGATTGCAGGCATACATTCAACAGCTCTGTGACCGAGGACCTCGGGCTTTGAAGGAACATTTCTCCAACCGAGAACTGTAAGACCTTCTTTTTCTGCAATGATTTCAAACATCTTCTTTGCCTGATTTCTTGCAAGCTCATTCTGAGGGAAGAAGAACATACCTACAGCGTAATCTCTTTCGGAACCGAGCTTAATGCCGATTTCAGCAGCTGCCTTCTTAAAAAATTTGTGTGAAATCTGGAGAAGAATACCTACGCCGTCACCTGTTTTGCCTTCGGCATCCTTACCTGCTCTGTGTTCGAGAGTTTCAACAATTGTCAGAGCGTTTGCCACGGTGTCGTGTGACTTGATACCCTTAATATTAACAACAGCTCCGATACCGCAGTTATCATGTTCAAACTTCGGAGAATACAGAGTCTTGTTGTTCTCTCTGACTGTCTGTTCCATTAATGATCACCCTTTCCTGTTAATCACAAAAATTATTCAGCGGACTTTTTATATACATATATATGTAAAAGGAAGTTTGCTTTCGTAAACTTATCGGTTCAAAGTGGCAATTAATGTTCTGCCGGTTAATAATCAATCATATATATGTAATTGTAAAATGCCCAATCTCTTCTCAGCGGTAAAACCGCTATGCTCAGCCTGTGCTATATCCTGCAAAGGTGAATGTGCAGGTCGGCTGATGTTCTGAAATGCCCTGTCATCGTTGATCAAGAAAAATCAGCACTTAGATTATATAACTATACATTGTGCTTTGTCAAGGGAAAATAGAGGAAAATTGCAACTTTTAAGGGCAAAACTTTCATTTTACTGTGATTGTTGTAGAAAATATGCAACTCTTATTGGTGTTTCAGCTTAATTTTGCAGGAAATTTAATAAAACTTGCAATTTCAAAACTTTTTTCAAAAAATGTATTGACAAATTCGCAAAAGTGGAATATACTAACAACATCAAAGACAGCAAGGGCGCTGTGAGCTGAGGCTTACAGTGTCCTTTTCTGTTTTTATAAAGCAAAAATCAGACCATTAAAATTTATTTTCAAAATGGATAGGAGAGAATTAAAATGGCAAAAGTTCCCGAAATTTTTGGCAGCATGGTATTTAATGATCAGAAGATGCAGGAAAGACTTCCAAAGTCAACTTACAAGGCTTTGAAAAAGACAATCCAGAACGGTGAACCGCTTGACCTCAGCGTTGCAAATGTTGTTGCGGCTGCCATGAAGGACTGGGCAGTTGAAATGGGCTGTACCCACTACACACACTGGTTCCAGCCGATGACAGGTATCACAGCCGAAAAGCATGACAGCTTTATCGCACCGAACGGTGAAGGTCAGGTTATCATGGAGTTCTCAGGTAAAGAGCTTGTAAAGGGCGAGCCTGATGCTTCTTCTTTCCCAAGCGGCGGTATTCGTGCCACATTCGAGGCAAGAGGCTATACAACATGGGATCCGACATCATATGCATTCGTTAAGGACGGAACACTTTACATTCCTACAGCATTCTGTTCTTATACAGGCGAGGTTCTCGATAAGAAAACTCCTCTTCTTCGTTCAATGGAGAGAATTAATACAGAGGCTGTAAAGATTCTTCATCTTCTCGGCAAAGAAAATGTTACAAGAGTTACAACAACAGTAGGTCCGGAGCAGGAATACTTCCTTATTGATAAGGACGCTTACGACCAGAGAGAGGATCTTATTTATACAGGCAGAACACTTTTCGGTGCAAAAGCTCCTAAAGGACAGGAACTTGATGACCATTACTTCGGTGCAATCAAGACAAGAGTTGCTGCTTATATGAAAGACCTTGACGAGGAACTTTGGAAACTCGGTATCCTTGCAAAGACAAAGCATAACGAAGTTGCTCCTTCACAGCACGAGCTTGCTCCTATCTTCACAACAACAAACATTGCAACCGACCACAACGAGCTTACAATGGAAGTTATGAAGAAGGTTGCCGAAAGACACGGCCTTGTTTGTCTTCTTCACGAAAAGCCGTTCGCTGGTGTTAACGGTTCCGGTAAGCACAACAACTGGTCAATTTCAACCAACACAGGCGAAAACCTTCTTGATCCCGGCAAGACTCCTGAAAACAACCTTCAGTTCCAGCTTTTCCTTGCAGCAGTTGTAAAGGCTGTTCACGAGTATCAGGATCTTCTCAGAATCACGGTTGCATCGGCAGGTAACGACCACCGCCTCGGCGCTAACGAAGCACCGCCTGCAATTATTTCAATGTATCTCGGTGATGACCTCGGCGAACTCGTTGATTCAATCATCAATGACAGAGAATATGTAAGCAAGGGTAAGCAGAAGATGAGAACAGGCGTTGATGTTCTTCCTGACTTTATGAAGGACACATCGGATCGTAACCGTACATCACCTTTTGCATTCACAGGTAACAAGTTTGAATTCAGAGCACTTGGTTCTTCACTTAACATTGCCTGTCCTAACTATATGCTCAACACTATGGTAGCCGAAGAACTTTCAGAGTTCTACGATGAGCTTAAAGATGCGGATGATATGGACGCAGCTATCAAGGCTCTTGTTAAGAAAGTATTCACAGAGCATCAGAACATTATCTTCAACGGCAACAACTACGCTCCCGAGTGGGTTGAAGAGGCTGAAAGAAGAGGACTTCTTAACCTCAAGTCACTTCCCGACGCAATGGAACACTTCCTTGACAAGAAGAATGTTGACCTCTTTGTTAAGAATAAGATTTGTTCGGCAGACGAAATCCGTGCAAGATATGAAATTGAGCTTGAAAGCTATTCTAAGCAGATTAACATTGAGGCTCTCACAATGATTGATATGGCTAAGAAGAACATTCTTCCTGCCGTTACATCATATGTAAGAGATCTTACGGATACAGCACTTGCCAAAAAGGCACTCTCGGACGCTATTCCTACAAGTGTTGAGGAAGACCTTATTACAAGCCTTTCAAACAAACTTGTATGTTTCTCAAAGAAAACTGCAGAGCTTGAAGAGGCTGTTATCAAGGCAAGCGACTACAGCGATGACAACCTCAAGTATGCTAAGTACTACAGAGAAACAGTATTTGCACTTATGCAGGAACTCAGAGCTGTCGGTGACGCAATGGAAACAGAAACAGCTTCGGAATACTGGCCTTATCCTTCATACGGCGAACTTCTTTTCGGTGTGTGATTGATAGAACCTCTATTTATACTAAATAACATTATTTATATTGTATAACAGGTAACACAACGGCGTGTGATTGACAGAATTAAACTGTCAACTCCACGCCGTTTTTGTTATTTTGATAAAAGGAGAGATTTATATGGCAGAACTAATTTACGGAGGCACAGGCGTCTGGTTTATGGTCGGCGCATTACTCGTGTTCTTTATGCAGTGCGGATTTGCAATGGTTGAAACCGGTTTTACAAGAGCTAAAAACGCAGGTAACATCATTATGAAAAACCTGATGGACTTTTGTATCGGTACGGTTGTATTCAGCTTGTTAGGCTTCGGACTTATGATGTCTGAGGACTATGTTGCAGGATTCATCGGTGTTCCCAACCTCAATATGTTCACAGACTGGATGAACTTTGATTGGAACTCATTCGTATTCCAGCTTGTATTCTGTGCTACAGCAGCTACTATCGTTTCAGGTGCTATGGCAGAGCGTACAAAATTCTCGGCATACTGTGTTTACAGCGCAATTATTTCACTCGTTGTTTACCCGATTGAAGCAGGTTGGGTTTGGAACGGTCAGGGTTGGCTTGCAAAGCTCGGCTGTATCGACTTTGCAGGTTCAATCGTAATTCATATGGTCGGCGGTATCTCGGCACTTGTCGGCGCAATCATTCTCGGACCCCGTATCGGTAAATACGGCAAGAACGGCAAGGTAAACGCTATCCCCGGTCACAGCATCACACTCGGTGCTCTCGGTGTATTCATTCTTTGGTTTGCATGGTACGGATTTAACGGTGCCGCTGCTGAAGACGGCGCTCGTCTCGGTCAGATTCTTCTTACAACAACAATTGCTCCGGCAGTTGCAACAGTAACAACCATGCTCTTTACATGGATCAAGAACGGCAAGCCTGATGTTTCAATGTGTCTTAACGCATCACTCGCAGGTCTTGTAGCAATCACGGCAGGTTGTGCAGATGTTGATGCAATCGGCGCAGCAGTTATTGGTATCGTTTCAGGTATCCTCATCGTAGTAGCAGTTGAATTTGTTGATATCAAGCTTAAAATAGATGATCCTGTCGGCGCATTCTCGGTACACGGCGTAAACGGTATGTGGGGCGGCCTTGCAGTAGGTCTTTTCGCAACAGGTAACGGTCAGAACGGCATCACAGGTCTTTTCTACGGCGGTGGCTTTGCTCAGCTTGGTAAGCAGGCTCTCGGTATTGTTACAATCGTAGCTTGGACAGTTGTTTGCATGATTATCGTATTCACAATCATCAAAAAGACAGTAGGTCTTCGTGTTACAAAGGACGAAGAAATGAAGGGCCTCGATATCTGCGAGCACGGTCTTATCAGCGCATATGCAGACTTTATGCCAATCGGTGTCGGTACAGCTTCACTTGATGAAACATTTGATGTTGACAGCAATGTTCCTGTAACTCAGGCAGTTCCCGTTCAGCTTGCCGGCAAGTATGATATGGCTACCGACGGCACAAAGATTACTAAGATTGACATTCTTCTCAAGCAGTCAAAGCTTGAAGCTCTTAAAGAAGAAATGGATAAGCTCGGCATCACAGGTATGACAGTATCTCAGGTACTCGGTTGCGGTGCTCAAAAGGGTAAAGCAGAGTATTACCGTGGTGTTGCTATTGAAAGTAATCTCCTTCCTAAGATGAAGGTTGAAATCGTAGTTTGCAAGGTTCCTGTAAAGGCAGTTGTTGATGCGGCTGTTAAGGCACTTTACACAGGTCACATCGGTGACGGCAAAATCTTTATCTATGATGTTGAAGATGTTGTTAAGGTTAGAACAGGCGAAACAGGCTACGACGCTATGCAGGATATTGAATAATCCCCAATAGCTTAATTAACCTATCCTTTTTAATTCACATAAACCGAGACGCCCCGAACGGCAATAGCTGTTCGGGGTGTTTTGGCATATAAATGTTTAGCAAAGATAATTGACTTTGTTTTGTATATGCTATATAATGATAGTGTAAAGAATGATATTTGACACTATTAAGGCGGTGGAGCGTATGACTGATTACAGAAAGCTTTGTATAGATTTGTTCGGAACAGATAACGAAACCGAGTTAAAGGATATTGCAGGCAGGCTTAAAGGCGGAAGAAAAAATAAGTTGACCGAAACGGATGTTAAAAATGCAATTGAAATGCAGAAAAACGGTAAAACTACTGCTGAAATAGCACAAACTTTTAATGTAAGCCGTCAGACAATTTCAAAATATCTTAACAAGCCCTTGAACGGCAATTATGTTATGCGGCTTGATTTTATGTTCCGTCAGAAGGTGTGTACAGAAATATATGTCAACTTTGCCGATAAGAAAATAAAAATTGTGAATCGCACCAATGATATAATGAAAAGAGCTTTCGGTATAAATGAAAATCCGGATTGGAACGATTTTGAACAGTTTCTTGAAGAAAGATGTTTTCCGAAATCAAGGGCATTCCGAAAAACTATTTTGAAAAAAATCGGAGCGGACGGCTACGATACTTTGCAGATACTTGAAAAAACAGACGGAAGAACGGCTGAGGATAACCAATATATAAGGTTTACAAGAAAGGAGCTGTACACTTTTTGATTAAGGAAATCAATCTTGACAATTACTCACTTATAGATACAAAATCTGCTTCTTCAAAAGGCAATCAGCAAAAGTGGCTTGTAAACGACTTGTGGTACAAAGCAGACCATATGGGATATGAGGGCTTGTGTGAGGTTATTGTATCTGAATTGTTAAAGAAATCCAATGTAACCGATTTTGCGGAATATTTTCCGATAAAAATAGAATTTGCAGGTCGAAAGCTTAACGGTTGTTATTCAAAAAACTTTCGCCAAAAAAATGAAAGCATTGTCACGCTTGAGCATTTGTCAAAGCAATGGCTTGCGTCATCAATGGCGAAAAATCTTTTGAAGTACGATGATGTGAAGGATAAAATTTCCCGCACCGTTGATTTTATCGAGAATAAAACAGGTTTGAAAAATGTCGGAAAATATATAACAGCAATGCTTGAGCTTGACGCATTTTTTCTGAATGAGGACAGGCATACCAATAATATTGCGTTTATACTGAATGATGATACGGGCGAATACAGATTTTGTCCGTATTTTGATTTCGGACTTTCGCTACTTGCCGACACAACCGAGGATTACCCTCTCGGAGAGGATATTTACAACTTAATCCCAAAAATTCACGCAAAACCTTTTGATGTAGATTTCGATGTACAGCTTGATGCTGCTCAGGAACTGTATGGTGAACAGGTAAAATTTTCGTTTATGAGTTCCGATATAGAAAAATCTTTTGAAAAAATCAGCGGATATTATCCCGATGAAGTTGTGGTAAGAGTGAAAAATTTAATCTATAATCAAAAACAAAAATACGGTAATATGTTTGAGTAATGTTCAAATGGAAAATTGCCCGAAAAATGTTGAAAAGTGTAAAACAAATTTGCAATGAAAATGTTTTTACAAAATTGTAAAAAATATTGTCATAATTCCTTTAAGTAAATAACAATAGGGGTTAATCTTGTAAAATAATAAGATGAATGAAACAATATGCGGTGGTGAGGTTCTTGAAAAATGCTTTGTTGATTTCACACTCTGAACAGAGTGCCGTTTCTTTGTCACAATTGCTCGGAAGCGAAGGCTATACGGAGATTTCCGTCTGCCAAACCTCACAGGAGGCTAAGGAGCTTGCAAATGGTGAGGTTTTTGACCTCATCTGCGTCAATGCACCGCTTGAAAAGGAAAATGGCATTGAGCTTTCAAAGTACTTTGCCGGAACAACCCGTTCAAGTGTTGTGATTATCGTTTCGCAGCGTAATGCGGATTATGTGAACGACGCACTTACGGAGCACGGTGTTCTTGTTATTGCAAAGCCCGTAAACAAGCACCTGTTTCACCACTTTTTGCAGTTTACGGAATGTTTTAAGATGCGTATGTTCCGTGTGATTGAGGAAAATGAAAAGCTCAAGCATATGGTTGCGGATATGAAGATAATAAACAGAGCAAAGTTCCTGCTTATTACCTGCCTTAATATGTCCGAAGATCAGGCGCATCGCTATCTTGAAAAACAGGCTATGGATCTCAGAACAAGCAAGCTTGAGGTTGCAAAGCAGGTTATCAGAACATATGAGAACTGACTGCGATTTTTTTAGTTTATTGAAAGGAATGTGTTTTTATGAGCCGTGCGGCATACTTAATCCTTGAAAACGGAACAGTTTTTGAGGGCAAGGCGTTTGGTGCCGAAAAAGAAACTACGGGAGAACTTGTTTTTACTACAGCAATGACAGGTTATCTTGAAACACTCACCGACCCCAGCTATTACGGTCAGGTGGTTATTCAGACATTCCCTTTAATCGGCAACTATGGTGTTATCCCTGCCGATTTTGAGAGTGACTCTCCGTCGCTGAAAGGTTATATTGTACGAGAATGGTGCCAAGTTCCTTCAAACTTCCGTTGTGAGGGTGATCTTGACACCTTTTTAAAAGAGTCGGGAATTCCCGGCATTTACGGAATCGACACCCGTGCGCTCACAAGAATTGTGCGTGAATACGGTGTTCTGAACTGCAAAATCTCCTATTCTCCCGATGTAACAAAGGAGGAACTTGACGAGATTAAGAACTATGTTATTACAGAGGCTGTTGAAAGCACTACTATAAAAGAAAAAGAGCATTTTGACGCTGAAAACGGTGACCTCAATGTTGTACTTATGGATTTTGGCGCAAAGCATAACATCGGCAGAGAGCTTGTTAAGAGAGGTTGTAACCTTACAGTCGTTCCCGCCCACACAACAGCGGATGAAATTAAGGCTATGAATCCCGACGGCGTAATGCTTTCAAACGGACCGGGAGATCCTTCGGACAACACAGAGATTATTGCAGAGCTCAAAAAGCTTTGTGACTTCGGGATTCCGACCTTCGGTATCTGTCTCGGTCACCAGCTCCTTGCACTTTCACAGGGTGCAAAAACAGAAAAGCTCAAGTACGGTCACAGAGGTGCAAACCAGCCTGCAAAAGAGGTTGAAACAGGCAGAGTTTACATTACATCACAGAACCACGGCTACGCTGTTGTAAGCGACAGTATGCCCGAAAACGGCAAAGTAAGCTTTGTAAACGGTAATGATAACACCTGCGAGGGCGTAAACTACACAAATATGCCTGCTTTCTCGGTTCAGTTCCATCCGGAAGCTTGCGGCGGTCCTCACGATACAGCATTTTTGTTTGACCGTTTTATTGAATTGATGAAGAACAACAGAAAATAAGAGTCCGAAATTCGGATTACTATTCAGCATAAGAACAGATACAATAATTACTTGAACGAGGAATGATTATATGCCACTCAAAAAGAATATCAAACGAGTTATGGTAATCGGTTCGGGCCCTATCGTAATCGGTCAGGCTGCCGAATTTGACTATGCAGGCACACAGGCTTGCCGTGCGCTTAAAGAAGAAGGACTTGAGGTTATTCTCGTAAACTCAAACCCTGCTACAATTATGACTGATAACGCAATGGCTGATAAAATCTATATTGAGCCGTTGACGCTTGAAACAGTTAAGAGAATCATCAAAAAGGAACGCCCTGACAGCCTTCTTTCAACCCTCGGCGGTCAGACGGGTCTTACCCTTTCAATGCAGCTTGCAAAAGAGGGCTTCCTTGATAAATACAATGTTCAGCTTCTCGGTGCAAACCCCGAAACAATTGACAAGGCAGAGGACAGACAGCTTTTTAAGGACACAATGATTGAAATCGGTCAGCCTGTTATTCCGTCACTTGTTGTTACAGATGTTGAATCAGCTGTTAAGTTTGCCGATGAAATCGGTTATCCTGTAATTATCCGTCCTGCATTCACACTTGGCGGTACAGGCGGCGGTATTGTCGATAACGAGGAAGAACTTCGTGAAATCACATCAAACGGTCTTGAACTTTCTCCTATCACACAGGTGCTTGTTGAAAAATGTATCTCAGGTTGGAAGGAAATCGAGTTTGAGGTTATGCGTGACAGCGACGGAAATGTTATTACTGTCTGCTCAATGGAAAACTTCGATCCTGTAGGCGTTCACACAGGCGACTCAATCGTTATCGCTCCTACGGTAACACTTGCCGACAAGGAATATCAGATGCTCAGAAGTGCGGCTCTCAACATTATCTCTGCGCTTAAGGTAGAGGGCGGTTGTAACTGCCAGTTCGCACTCAACCCCGAAACATTTGAATATGCGGTTATCGAGGTTAATCCCCGTGTATCCCGTTCATCGGCACTTGCGTCAAAGGCAACAGGTTATCCTATTGCAAAGGTTGCCGCTAAAATTGCTATCGGTTACACACTTAATGAAATCAAGAATGCCGTTACAGGTACAACATACGCTTGCTTTGAGCCGGCGCTTGACTATGTTGTTGTAAAATTCCCGAAATGGCCTTTCGATAAATTTGTATATGCAAAGAGAACACTCGGTACTCAGATGAAGGCAACAGGCGAGGTTATGGCTATTGCTCCGACATTTGAACAGGCTATTATGAAAGCCGTAAGAGGTGCCGAGATTTCTCACGATACTCTTAATGACAAGGAATTTGCAGAGCTTTCAAACGCATCGGTTTATGACAGACTCAGCGTTTGCGATGACAGAAGAATCTTCTGCGTATATGAGGCGCTCAAGAGAGGCATTACAGTAGAACAGATTCACAACATCACTCTCATTGACGAGTGGTTCCTTGAAAAGCTCAAAAATCTTATTGCCGTTGAAAACGAACTCAAGAACGGCGAGCTTACGGAGGATCTCTATGTTCGTGCCAAGAACAAGGGATTCCTTGACAAAACAATTGAAAAAATCACAGGCAGGAAGGTTGAGAGTCCACTTGTTCCTGTTTATAAAATGGTTGATACCTGCGCCGCAGAATTTGAGGCTGAAACTCCTTACTTCTATTCAACATTTGATAAGGAAAATGAAGCTGAGGAATTCATCAAAGAGCAGAAGAGCGATAAGAAAACAGTTATCGTATTCGGTTCGGGTCCTATCAGAATCGGTCAGGGTATCGAATTTGACTATGCGTCTGTTCACTGCGTATGGGCGCTCAAAAAAGCAGGCTATGATGTTGTTATCGTAAACAACAACCCTGAAACAGTATCAACAGACTTTGACACAGCCGACAGACTTTATTTTGAACCGCTCACAACCGAAGATGTTATGGGCATAATAAAGACAGAGAATCCGTTCGGTGTAGTTGTTGCATTCGGCGGACAGACAGCCATTAAGCTTACAAAGTTCCTCAGCGACAACGGTGTAAATATTCTCGGCACATCATACGATGCCATTGATATGGCAGAGGACAGAGAGCGTTTTGACGAGCTTCTTGAAAAGTATCACATCAAGCGTCCCCGTGGCGTAACGGTTATGACAACAGACGAGGCTCTCGATGTTGCAGACAAAATCGGTTATCCTGTTCTTCTCCGTCCGTCATATGTTCTCGGCGGTCAGAATATGATTATTGCATTCAACGAAGATGATGTCAAAGAGTATATGGCAATCATTCTTGCACAGAATATTGAAAATCCGATTCTTATTGATAAGTACCTTCAGGGTACAGAGCTTGAAGTTGACGCCATTTGTGACGGTGAAGATATTCTTATTCCGGGTATTATGGAGCATATCGAGCGTGCCGGTGTTCATTCGGGCGACTCAATTGCGGTTTATCCGGCATGGAATCTCTCAGACAGAATGACTCAGATTATTATTGAAAGCTCAAAGAACCTTGCAATCGAACTCCGTACAAAGGGACTTGTAAACATTCAGTACCTTATCTATAAAGACGAACTTTATGTTATCGAAGTAAATCCCCGTTCTTCAAGAACAATCCCTTACATCAGTAAGGTAACAGGCGTTCCTATGGTTGACCTTGCAACGAGAGCAATGCTCGGTGAAAAGCTCAAAGATATGGGCTACGGCACAGGCCTTTACAGAAAGAGTCCTTACATTGCGGTTAAGGTTCCCGTATTCAGCTTTGAAAAGCTTATCAATGTTGATAACCACCTCGGCCCCGAGATGAAGTCAACAGGTGAAGTTCTCGGTGTTGCAGGCACACTTGAGGAGGCTCTCTATAAGGGACTCATCGGTGCAGGCTACAAGATGAAGAAAAAGGGCGGTGTGTTCATCACAGTCCGTAATTCGGATAAGGCTGAAATCGGTGAAATCGCAAAGAAATACTACGACCTCGGATTCAGAATCTACGCAACAGAGGGTACAGCGGATGTACTAAAAAAGTACGGTATTGACGCCGTAAGCGTAAAGAAAATTCACGAGTCCAAGACAAACAATACTCTTACACTCATTGAATCGGGTAAGATTCAGTATGTTATTTCAACATCTGCAAAGGGCAGAATTCCTTCAAGAGATTCTGTTAAAATCCGTCGTAAGACTGTTGAAAGAAATATTCCGTGTCTTACATCTCTTGATACGGCAAATGCACTTGCAGATTGCCTCAAGAGCCACTATTCACAGCACAGCACGGAGCTTATCGACATTAACCACATGAGAGAGGAAAAGCTTATGTTAAAATTCACTAAGATGCAGGGTATAGGCAATGACTATATCTATTGCAGCACTTTTGATCAGGAAATCAGCAACCCCGAGGCGCTTGCCGTAAGACTTTCTGACAGACATTTCGGTATCGGCGGCGACGGTATTATTCTTGTTTGCCCTTCAAAGGTTGCAGATGCAAAGATGAAAATGTACAACCTTGACGGTTCAGAGGGTAAGATGTGCGGTAACGGTATCCGTTGCGTAGGTAAGTTCCTCTATGACCACGGTATGGTTGATATCAACGAAAAAGACGAAATTACAATTGAAACACTCAGCGGTATCAAGAAACTCAAGGCTTATACTTCAGGCGGAAAGGTTAACCGCCTCAGAGTTGATATGGGCAAGGCTATTCTTGAACCGAAGGAAATTCCTGTTCTTCTTGACGGTGACAAGGTTGTTGACAGACCTGTTGAAATTGCAGGCAAGAACTATAACATCACCTGCGTATCAATGGGCAACCCACACTGCGTGGTATTTATGGACGATATTGATAATCTTGATATTGAAACCGTAGGACCGGAGTTTGAAAACGATAAGCTCTTCCCTGAAAGAGTGAATACAGAATTTGTAACAGTTCTCGATGACCATACAATCAAGATGAGAGTGTGGGAGCGTGGCTCAGGCGAAACATGGGCTTGCGGTACAGGCGCTTGTGCCGTTGCGGTTGCCGCTTGTGAAAACGGTTTCTGCAAAAAGGGCGAAGACATCAAGATTAAGCTCAAGGGCGGCGATCTTATTATCAACTATACTGATGAAACGGTATATATGACAGGTAATGCGGAAAAAGTATTTGAAGGCGAAGTTGAGGTGTAATCGTGGAGATAACCGAACATAAGAAAAATAAAAAATATATATTTGTAACAGGCGGTGTCGTATCCGGTCTTGGCAAGGGTATCACAGCCGCATCTCTCGGCAGACTTTTAAAGGCAAGAGGGCTCAAGATTGTTGCTCAAAAGCTTGACCCGTATATCAATGTCGATCCGGGTACAATGAGCCCGTATCAGCACGGCGAGGTATATGTAACGGAGGACGGTGCAGAAACCGACCTCGACCTCGGCCATTATGAGCGTTTTATTGATGAGGACCTTAACAAGTATTCAAACCTCACAACAGGTAAGGTTTACTCAAATGTTCTTGAAAAGGAGCGTCACGGCGACTACCTCGGTAAGACAGTTCAGGTAATTCCTCACATCACAAATGAAATTAAGTCTTTTATCTACAATGTAGGTGAAAAGACCAATGCCGATGTTGTAATTACGGAAATCGGCGGTACGGTGGGCGATATCGAAAGCCAGCCGTTCCTTGAGGCTATCCGTCAGGTATCTCTTGAAGTCGGCAGAGAGAACAGCATCTTTATTCATGTAACTCTCGTTCCATATATCAAGGGCAGTGAGGAACACAAATCAAAGCCGACACAGCATTCTGTAAAGGAGCTTCGTTCACTCGGTATCAATCCCGATATCATCGTTCTTCGTTGTGACGAACCTCTTGAGGAGAGCATTTTCAACAAGATTGCACTTTTCTGCAATGTAAAGCCGGATTGTGTAATCGAAAATATTACTCTCCCAACGCTTTATCAGGCACCTCTTATGCTTGAAAAGAGCAATTTCTCAAATGTTGTATGTCGTGAGCTCAATATTGTAACAGACAAAAAGCCCGACCTTTCCGAGTGGGAAGAAATGCTTAGCCGTATCAACAACCGCACAAAGAAATGCACGATTGCTCTTTGCGGTAAGTATGTTGCTCTCCATGACGCATATCTTTCGGTTGCAGAGGCACTTCGTCACGGTGGCTATGAAAATTCCGCCGATGTTGAAATCAAGTGGGTTGACTGCGAACTTCTCACAAAGTACAAGGTTGACGAGCTTCTCGGTGATGTTGACGGTATCCTCGTTCCGGGCGGCTTCGGTAACAGAGGTATCGAAGGTAAGATTATGGCTGCAAAATATGCCCGTGAGCATGATATTCCGTATCTCGGAATCTGCCTCGGTATGCAGACTGCAGTAATCGAATACGCAAGAGATGTTCTCGGCTATGCTGACGCCAACAGCGGTGAGTTTACACCAGAGGGCAAGCATAATGTTATTGACCTGATGCCTGAACAGGAAGGCATTGAGGATATGGGCGGCACAATGCGTCTTGGTGCATATCCGTGTGTTATCAATCCCGATTCGCTTATGGCTAAGGCTTACGGTCAGCATGAAATTTCCGAGCGTCACCGTCATCGTTATGAGTTCAATAACGATTTCAGAGAGGAAATCGAAAATGCAGGTATGAAGATTACAGGTACTTCACCTAACGGACTTCTTGTTGAGGCTGTTGAAGTTCCCGACAACCGTTTCTTCGTTGCTGTTCAGTATCATCCCGAATTCAAGTCACGCCCGAACCGTGCTCATCCGCTTTTCAGAGAATTTATTAAGGCGTCACTTGAAAAATAATTTATATTCCACTTAACTTACAGACAAAAGGACTGATTTTAATGAAGATTAACAGAAATTTTGACAATCTCGTTCCTAACTATCTTTTTGCAGATGTTGCAAAAAAGACAAATGCATATATTGCGGCTCATCCCGATAAAAAGGTTATCAAGCTTGGTATCGGTGATGTAACCCTTCCGCTTGCTCCTGTTGTTGTTGAGGCAATGAAAAAGGGTGCAGAGGATCTTGCTCACAAGGAAACCTTCAAGGGCTATCCCGATTATGAGGGCTACGAGTTTCTCAGACAGGCTATTTCAGATTATTACAAGAGCTTTGGTGTTGCAGTAGGCGCTGACGAAATTTTTGTATCAGACGGTGCAAAATCGGACTGCGGTAACATAGGCGACATCTTCTCAAAGGATAATATTGTTCTCGTAACCGATCCTGTTTACCCCGTATATGTTGACTCAAACATTATGGCAGGCAGAGAAATTGTTTATGCCGCATCAAATGAGGCAAACGGCTTTGCCGCTCTTCCTGATGAAAATGTAAAGGCAGATATCATCTACCTTTGCTCACCTAACAACCCGACAGGCTCTGCATACAATGCCGAACAGCTCAAGGCTTGGGTTGACTATGCTCTTAAAAATGATGCAATAATCCTCTACGATTCAGCGTATGAGGCATTCATCACAGAGGATCTTCCTCGTTCAATTTTTGCAATCGAAGGTGCAAGAAAGTGTGCAATTGAAATGTGCTCACTTTCAAAGACAGCAGGCTTCACAGGTACAAGATGCGGTTACACGGTAATTCCTAAGGAGCTTGAGCGTGACGGTCACAATATCTATGCAACATGGTACCGCCGTCAGGCAACAAAGTTCAACGGCGTTTCATGGCCTGTTCAGTGTGCTGCTGCCGCTGTATTCAGCGAAGAAGGTCAGAAGCAGATCAAGGAGAACATTTCTTACTATCAGGAAAATGCAAGAATTATCGCATCTGCTCTTGATGAACTCGGCATCTACTACACAGGCGGTAAGAACTCACCTTACATCTGGCTCAAGTGTCCGAACAATATGGGCAGTTGGGAATTCTTTGACCTCCTCCTCAACGAGGCAAATGTTGTAGGTACTCCGGGTGAGGGCTTTGGCGAAAACGGTGCCGGCTACTTCCGTCTTACATCATTCGGTGACAGAGAAAACACGATTGAGGCTGTTGAGAGAATCAAAAAGGTTCTCACAAACCTCTCAAAGTAATTTGATTGAATTCAGATTATTATATTGAATAAAACACACAGCGGATAACCAGAATTTTAAGGTTATCCGCTGTTCTTATACGGTGAGCCGCCGTTCCCGATTCGTGAAGACAGTTTTAATTAAATGTAAAATTGAAAATTGAAAATGGAAAATTGTGGTCGGGCAGACAGTTTGCAATGTAAAAAACATATTATGCCCGAGCGTAACATTGCAATTGTTTGCACAATTCCTTGTTGACATATTATCCGCCCCTACGCAAAAAGGACATTCCATTTGGAATGTCCTTTTGATATCATATTAAAATCAGAACTTAATCTTTTCAGCGATATAATCGTTGAGCTTGTCAATTGCAACTCTTTCCTGCTGCATTGTGTCACGGTCACGAACCGTTACACAACCGTCGTCAACAGACTCAAAGTCATATGTGATACAGAATGGAGTACCGATTTCGTCCTGTCTTCTGTAACGCTTGCCGATTGAACCGGCATCGTCATAATCAGTCATAAAGTCGGCTGAAAGCTGTTCATAAACCTTGCCGGCCTGCTCGTTGAGCTTCTTTGAAAGCGGAAGAACGCAAGCTTTGTACGGAGCAAGTGTCGGATGAAGTCTTAACACAACTCGTGTATCCTTTTCGTCAATAACTTCTTCATCATAAGCCTCAACAACAAGAGCAAGGAAAAGACGCTCAACACCGAGTGACGGCTCAATAACATACGGAATGTACTTCTCGTTTGTTGTCGGATCAAAATACTCAAGTGTCTTACCGCTTGTTTTGCTGTGCTGTGTAAGGTCATAGTCTGTTCTGTCGGCAACGCCCCAAAGCTCGCCCCAACCGAACGGGAAGAGATATTCAAAGTCTGTTGTGGCCTTTGAATAGAAACAAAGCTCCTCTTTTGCATGGTCACGAAGACGGAGATTTTCTTCCTTAATATTGAGAGAATAGAGCCAGTCACGGCAGAAACCTCTCCAGTATTCAAACCATTCAAGGTCAGTGCCCGGCTTGCAGAAGAATTCAAGCTCCATCTGCTCAAACTCACGAACACGGAAAATAAAGTTACCGGGTGTGATTTCGTTTCTGAAAGATTTACCGATTTGTGCAACACCGAAAGGAACTTTCTTACGGCTTGTTCTCTGAATGTTAGAGAAGTTCACGAAAATGCCCTGAGCAGTTTCGGGACGAAGATAAATTTCATTCTTGCTGTCCTCTGTAACGCCCTGGAATGTTTTGAACATAAGGTTGAACTGACGAATGTCAGTAAAGTTGTGCTTGCCGCAGTTAGGACACGGAATCTCTTTTTCCTTGATGTAATTCATCATTTCTTCATTTGTCCAGCCTGCAACATTTGTACCGTCAAAATCTTCAATAAGGTTGTCGGCACGGTGACGGGTTTTACATTCCTTACAATCCATAAGCGGATCAGAGAAACCGCCGAGATGACCCGATGCAACCCATGTCTGCGGGTTCATAAGAATTGCAGAGTCAAGACCTACATTATATTTGTTCTGCTGAACAAACTTTTTGAGCCATGCGTTTTTGATATTGTTTTTAAGTGCAACACCGAGCGGACCGTAATCCCATGTGTTTGCAAGACCGCCGTAAATTTCGGAGCCTGGGTAAACAAAGCCTCTGTTTTTACACAGGGCAACGATTTTATCCATGGTTTTTTTGCTGTTTTCCATAACTTAACCTCTCTTAACAGATAGATAAAAATAACCATTAAAATAATACAATTATTTGCAACTGTTGTCAAGTGAAAACACCAAATGTTGGCGCATAACAATAGGTTTAAAACAAGAATTAGAAAAAATTTACAAACTTGCCAAAAACCACTTGTAAATGTGAGCATTTTGATATATAATGTAATTACTCGAAAATTGAGTAAAAAAAAGGAGGAATTAGCGATGAAAAAATCATCCAAGGTTCTCAGTTTGGTGCTTGCAGTTCTTATGGCTGTATCCTGTTTTTCAGGCTTGACCATATTCTCTGCATCAGCTGAAGAAACCGACACAAAAATCTATTTTGACGCATCTAATCTCCCTGCAGAGTGGGGAACAACAAAGACAGTATACTGTCACCTTTACGCTGTAGCAGGCGATGATTTACCTGAAACATCTTGGCAGGGTAAGGCAGAGAAATGTAAGAAGGATACTGCTACAGGTCTTTACTACTTCGATACTGCAAAATTGAAGTCAGCTGACGGCACAAATCACGGCGGTCTTAAAGACAACGCTGACTATGCTGTAATTTTCTCAACAATTGATACTAAATCACAGAGTCACCAGACCTGTAATGTAACACTCGGCAAGCCTTGTCTCGGCGACACAATTTACCTCACAGGCGGTACAGTTGAGAATACCGAAGATTCATCAAAGCGTGACTTTGCTGCAACATGGAAGAATAACAGCGATAACTACGGTCCGAAGGCTGCAATCACATCACTCGGTCATGTAACTGAGGGCAGATTCCCGGTTTACTTTTCAAGAGCAGAAATGGTTGCACAGGCTATTTTCAACTGGGCTGTTAAGAATCCTAAAAACTACACTCCCGAAACTGTAGCTGACATTTGTGCACAGGTTGAGGCTGAGCCAATGGATGTTTACAACGCTTATGCTGAAATGTATGCAACAGAGCTTGCTGATCCCGTAGCTTATCCCGACTGTGCTCCGCTTACAACAGTAGCTACACTTCTCGGTGTTGATCCTTCAGGTACAACAGCTCCTGCAACAGAAGAACCTACAACTGTTGAGCCTACAACTGTTGAACCTACAACTGTTGAACCCACAACAGAACCTGCAACAGAGCCTGTTGACGCAACACAGTATGTTGTAGCAGGCGTTGAGTCACTCACAGGTTATGAATGGCAGGGTTCTCCTGCACTCGCTCCCGAAAATGTAATGACAAAGAGCGGCGATGTTTATACAAAGACATTTACAGCTGTTCCGGTGGGCAAAAGCTATCAGCTCAAGGTCGTTGCAAACACAGGCGACGAGCAGAAGTGGATCGGTCTTGACGGTACAGACAACAATGTAACTTTCGATGTAGAAAGTGCTTGTGATGTAACTGTAACTTTCAATCCTGCTACAAACGAGATTGCTGTAACAGGTGACGGTGTTAAAATGGTTACAGACCTTGAAATCAACAGCATTACAGTTGTTGGTAACGGCGAAAACAGCTGGCTTAACGGTGTAGCATGGGGTGTTGACGCTGAAGTTAACCACATGACTCAGATTGCTGACAAGGTTTATCAGATTACATACACAGGTGTTGAATCTGCTGATGCTGCATACCAGTTCAAGTTTGCAGTTAACGACGATTGGGCTGCTAACTGGGGTCTTCCTGAGCAGAGCGCAGCTACTATAGGCAAAGATTTTGACCTTACATTCAATGGTGAAAATATGCTCCTTAACACAGTTTCTGCCGGTTATCCGGAAGATTCACTCGTTGATGTAACAATCACACTTGATCTTACTAAGTTTGATTATCCGTCACGCTCAGGTGCTAAGGCTAATATTAAGATTGACGGTGCCCGTGTTCCGCTTCTCGGCGATGCTGACGGTGACTACTCAATTACAGTTGTAGATGCTACAACAATTCAGAAGATTGCTATCAACCTTATGAGTATTGCTGCTGACGATGCAAATGCATTCAAGACATGTGATGCTAACGAGGATGGCAGAATCTCAATCAAGGATGCTACTATCGTTCAGAAGTACATCGTTGGCGGTTACGAAACAGGCAATGTCGGTTTACCGATTTCTGTTGAATAATTAATCGCTGTTGATTAAATTCACAATTGCAATTTACCCCACAGGGTTTTCCTGTGGGGTTATTTTTTGCCGTAAAGCAAGGAAATTTTGCCGATAAAGGTGCAAAGTGCAGTAATATGTGGTATAATCATAGTGCAGATGTTCCGCTTTACTCATACGGTGGGTTCGTTCTGAATTTAAGCAGAGTTATATTTTACTTAGACTCCGGGAAGATGACACTCTGCGTTAATTAAAAATGTTCAAAAAGAAAAGAGGCGAAGGATGTATGTATATTCATGATATTTCGAGAGATACTCTTACAACCGAAACATATCCGGGTGATCCCGAAACTGTTGTGACTCCGCTGAGAAGTATTGATGAAGATGACGAGTGCAATCTTTCGCAGATTTCTATGTGCGTTCATGCAGGCACGCATATTGACGCTCCTCTCCACTTTTGCCCTGACGGCAAAGGGATAACCGATTTAAGGCTTAACACTTTCTACGGAAAATGCACCGTAATAACGGTCAAGGGTGTGCTGACGGGCGAAGATATGGACAAGCTGTTGCCGTATTGCCGAAAACGCATACTCTTTCGTGGAAACGGCAAAACATACCTTTCACATTCTGCCGCAATTGTGCTTGCACAAAGCAGGGTGGTGCTTGTCGGTACGGATGCCGAGTCAATCGCACCTCCGTTTGATGAAGTTAAAACACATCTTGAACTCGGCAGAGCGGATATTGCCGTTCTCGAAAATCTCAATCTTTCGGGAGTGGATGACGGCGAATATGATTTGTGTGCGTTTCCGATAAAGCTCGGCGGAGTTGAGGCGGCACCATGCAGAGCAATACTCTTTGAACAGGAAAAAGGATTAAACTAAGGTGATATTTATGGTAAAAATGGTAGTATTTGATCTTGACGGCACGCTTATGAATTCGCTTACCGATCTTGCTATAAGTGTGAACTACGGTCTGAAGCTTAACGGTCTTGAAGAAAAGCCGGTTGAAAATTATAAAACATATGTCGGAAACGGCAGAGAAATGCTCATCAGAAGGGCAATGGGAGATGCGTGGACCGACCACGAGCTTTTTGAAAAGGTCAAGGCTGATTACGACAGACACTATGCCGTTCATTGCAACGACCACACTGCCGCATATGACGGTTGTGCCGAAATGCTTGAAAAGCTTGCAAAAAAGGGTGTAAAAACAGGTGTGCTTTCAAACAAGCCGGATGAATTTGTTGATAAAATGCTAAAAAAAGCATTCCCAAATCACAAGTTTACTCAGGCATGGGGGCAGAAACCACAGTACAAGACAAAGCCCGAGCCTGATGCTCTGCTTGCACTCCTCGATATGAGCGGTGTAACTCCCGAAGAATGTTTCTATGTCGGTGACAGCGATGTCGATGTCTTTACGGCAAACAATGCGGGTGTAAAAATGGCTGGTGTTTCATGGGGATTCAGGGGGAAAAACGAGCTTATGAACGCAGGTGCGCCCTTTGTTGCAGACACAGCCGAAGAGCTTTTTGACTACATTTGCAAATTTATATAATAGTATGAACAAGATAAACTATCAGAAAGAACTCGACAGGGTAATTGACAAAATAACGGGGGAGGGAAAAGTCCCGAAGCTGCTTTTGCATGTGTGTTGCGCCCCGTGTTCGTCCTACTGCCTTGAGTATCTTTCAAAATATTTTGATATCACGGTCTATTTTTACAATCCGAATATTTCGATTTCGGATGAGTATAATTACCGCCTGAGCGAAGAAAAGCGTCTTGTGTCGCTTATGCCGTTTGAACATCCTGTAAAGGTAATTGAAGGCGAATATTTGCCCAAGGATTACTTTGAGTATGTCAAAGGCCTTGAAAATGAACCAGAGGGCGGAAAGCGGTGTGAAAAATGTTTCAGACTGCGACTTGAATCCTCTGCACGCTACGCAAAGGAACACGGCTTTGATTATTTCACAACCACGCTGACAATCAGTCCGCTGAAAAATGCGCAGTTGCTCAATTCAATCGGTGCGGAGCTTGCCGAGAAGTACGGCATTCCGTGGCTGTACAGCGACTTCAAAAAGCGTGAAGGCTACAAGCGTTCAATCATCCTTTCAAAAGAATATGACCTCTACCGCCAAAACTACTGCGGCTGCGTCTTTTCAAAAAGGGATAGTGTTACCGCTGAAAACTAAACTGAAAAAACCGATGCGTCATTTTGATGCATCGGTTTTTTATGAATGAAAATAAAATTACAAAAAGATAAATCGTGCAAAATTTACCAATCTAAATCGTCATCTTGCCAAAGGAAATTATCATCATTTTCTTCATTTTGATATTCGCTGTTATCCCAGTTAAAAACAAATTCGCCGCTACTGAAACTGAAACCGTTACGGTCGATATATTCATATTCGCCTGAATCGTAGTTAAAACACCATTTTGCCATAGTAAAACATCCTTCCTTTTTATTGCAGCATTTTACGATTTTAGTATGCAAAATATTTTATTGCAATGTTCGTTTAAGTAGCAGTTATCACATACGATTCTGGATATTTTCTGCAAAAACAATTCTTTATCGGATGGCAGTTCGTATGGCTCGATTCTTTTAATATTCTCAGGATTTCTGAGTGCAAAGTCAATTCGCTTACCGTTGCTTGTTTTGACATAACGGTAAACTTCTGCGAAGAATGATACGCAATCGCCAATTTCGTATTCTTCAAATTGGGCATTGCTCATCCAAACATGTTCTTCTTTACCGTCAAAACAAACTCCGTCAGGGAACATTCCTTTAACAAATATACGCTTAAAGCAGATATCGTTCTTTGTTCTTCTTTCAATACGACCTTTGAAACCTAAAGGAATGTTGTAATAACAAATTTTAAAGTATGCTCTAACTTCATGAGATGATTTCATTTGTATATCCAGATATTCATCGTAGGTTAATTTTTCTGCCCCTACAGTTTTATGAAATTCTTCAGGATCAAAATCTATCACGTAATCATGATCTATCAGTATTACCTTTTGCCCATAGTATTCGGGAAAAAGTTTTTGCATTTTTGTTTGATTTTCTTTTTTGATGTTGCTTTTCATTTTTGTAACCTCCGTTAATAAGTGCTGTTAAAAACAGCCTGACATGCCAACAAAGGTTAGAATCTTATAGGTTCATTATAGAGTATTCAAATGCTTTTTGCAAGAGGATAGCTATAATTTTATGAAAGACAAATCCCCGTCAGAATTTCTGACGGGGATTAATCGTGTTTGCAAATTATTTAACTGAGATTAACGCATATTAACTTGGTTGTTTTACACAACCGATTTGAGGTATTCGACAATTTCCTGCTGTGTACTCATTTCAAGCACCTTTGCGGTAACTTTGTCTGCCTCTTCTTTTGTCCATGTGGAAATTATCTTTCTCACATTGAGAACTGACGGAGCGGAAACGCTGAATTCTGTGAGTCCAAATGAAATAAGCAACGGAATCATCAGCTTGTTTGCGGCAGCCTCACCGCACATTCCGACTGAAATGCCGTTCTGAACACCGCACTCAATTGTGCGTTTAATCATTCTGAGAACGCTTGGCTGAAGGGGAGAGTAGAGGTAAGACACATCGTTGTTGCCTCTGTCACAAGCCATTGTGTAGCCTGTGAGGTCATTTGTGCCGATGCTGAAGAAGTCTGCCTCTTTTGCAAGCATATCTGCGATAACTGCCGCAGATGCTGTTTCAACCATAACACCAACCTGAATGTTTTCGTTGAAATTTATGCCCATATTGCGTAAATCGGCTTTGCATTCTGCAACAAGCTTTTTGCCCTCACGAAGTTCATCCATAGTTGTGATGAGTGGGAACATAATCTTGATGTCACCGAATGCGCTTGCACGCAAAATGGCTTTAATCTGTGATTTGAAAAGTTCACGGTTTTTAAGGCAATATCTGATTGCACGGAATCCCATGAACGGATTTTCTTCTTTTTCAAGTCCAAGGTACGGAATGTCCTTGTCACCGCCGATATCAAGTGTTCTGATAATCAGCGACTTGCCCTTTAAGATAAGAGCCGCCTTTTTGTAGGCCTCAAACTGTTCGTCCTCTGTCGGAATTGAAGTTCTGTCCATGAACAGAAACTCTGTTCTGAAAAGTCCGACACCCTCGCCGTCTGCATCAACTGCCTTGACAGCGTCTTCTGGTTTTCCTATGTTGCAGAAAAGTTCATAAGCTTCTCCGCTTGCGGATTTTGTTTCTCGTCCCCTGTAATTTTCAAGCTCTTTGCGTTCTGCAAGAAAAGCGTCACGCTTTTTGGAGTATTCTGCAACTGTGTTATCATCCGGATTAACAATTACAGCACCCTCACTGCCGTCAACTACAACTGTGTCGCCGTTTTTCAGGCTTGATGCGACACCCTCAACACTGAGTACGGCGGGAATCTCAAGCGCTCTTGCAAGAATTGCAGAGTGGGAAGTTGTTCCGCCTGTTTCAGTAATAATGCCTGCTATGTTTTCTTTTACAATACCTGCCGTAACAGAAGGAGTAAGCTCCCTTGCAACAAGCACAGTGCCTTTTGGCGCATCGCTTACTTTAATTTCGTTTACTCCGAGAAGAATGCCTAGAACACCGCTCTTGATATCTCTGACATCAGCCGCACGCTGTTTTGTAAGCTCATCGTCAGCTGCCGAGAACATTGCAATAAACATATCGCACATATGCTCAAGAGCAGATTCCGCACATTGACCGTCTGCAATCAGCTTTTCAATTTCACCGCTGAGATACGGATCTTTGATAATCTGAATGTGACCTGCAAGAATTTCTGCCTCTTTTTCACCGGCTGAACTGCGAAGATTTTCTGCCTGTTTTTCAGTATTGTAGCAAAAAGCATCTACTGCTGCCTTAAAACGCTGTGACTCTGCCTCAGTATCTGTTACTGTTCGTGGAGTGTATTCAAGCGAATGTTCTTCAATAAGCATTACCTTACCGATTCCGATACCCTCGGATGCGGCTGTTCCGTGTAGCATAATCTTCACCTCTTGTAACTGGTCTGTTGGTGCCATTATTCGCCAAGACCGCTCTCAATGAGCTGTACTGCCTCTGCAAGTGCCTCGTTTTCGTCAGCACCGTCGCAAACAACTTCAATTTCACTGCCGCACTTGATGCAAGCCGCAATAATGTTGAGGAGGCTCTTTGCGTTGTACTGATTGCCGTTGAATTTGATTGTTACATCACAGCTGTATTTGCCCATAGCTGTTGCAAAAACCGATGCCGGACGCATATGGAATCCCTGCGCATTTGTGAGTACGAGTTCTTTTGATACCATAATAAAATCTCCTTTATAAAATAAATTTGTGCTTTGAAGTTTTGAATCTAATGTCGTGAAAGTTTTTTGAGTTTTGAGGGGTGGCACCGGCTTTTACACCGGTGCCGAGGAACAAAACATTTCAAAAAACGGGTAATAGCAAATTAATTATTTTTTAATCGGTCTTTTGAGAAGTGCAAGCATAAACATTGAAACTACTGCACCGATTGCAAGAGCAAGGAGGTAGAAATACCATGTACCCTGCATTGTTGCGAATACGAAGATACCGCCGTGAGGAGCCATAAGCTTACAGCCAAAGAGAGCTGAAAGTGCGCCTGCTACTGCAGAACCAACGATACATGAAGGGATAACCTGAAGCGGATGACCTGCTGCGTAAGGAATTGCACCTTCTGAGATGAATGAAAGTCCCATTATATAGTTTACGGGAGCATTCTTTCTTTCTTCGTCTGTCCAACGATTCTTGAAGAATGTGTTTGAAAGAGCGACTGCGATTGGAGGAACCATACCGCCGATCATAACTGCTGCCATAATGATGTATGCCTGATCGTCTGCGTTTGCAAGGTTAAGTGTTGCGAATGCATAAGCTGCCTTGTTGAAAGGACCGCCCATGTCGATAGACATCATACCTGCGAGGAGCGCACAGAGCGGAACCATCATTGCAGGGTTAGAGGCAATAGCGTTAAGGCCGTTTGACATACCTGAGTTAATCATACCCATGAATGGGTTGACTGCGCACATTACAACGAGAATACCGCCGAGTCCGAGAAGCGGATAGATGAGAACGGGCTTGATACCCTCAAGAGCCTTAGGCATCTTATCGCACATTTTTTCAATACCGAGCATTAAGTAACCGCCTACGAAACCTGCGAGCAAGCCGCCGAGGAAGCCTGACGGAACTGTTTCTGCAGCGGCAGGATCCATAAAGGTTGCGCCTGATGTTGCAAGGAAACCGCCTACAAGACCAACGAGAAGACCGGGACGGTCTGCAATTGACATTGCGATAAAGCCGGAAAGGATAGGAACCATAAGGTTAAATGCCACACCGCCGAGTGTCTTAAACCATGCGGCTGCTGGAGTTACCGTACCGAATGCACTGCCAACCTCCTGTGCGTTTACACCGCACGCAATATCAATGAGGAATGCGATTGCAATGAAGATACCGCCTGCTACAACGAACGGGAGCATATGTGATACACCGTTCATAAGGTGACCGTAAGTGCCGCCTCTCTTCCTTGGAGCATCTGCAGAACCGCCTTTGTGATGATATACGGGAACTTCTTTGTTTACAATCTTGTTGATAAGCTCTTCCGGCTTATGAATACCGTCTGAAACGGCACACTGTAAAACGGGCTTGCCGTCAAAACGGGCAAGATTTATTGTGATGTCAGCGGCAACGATGATACCGTCACAATTTGCAATTTCTTCTTCAGTAAGCACATTCTTTGCACCGCCCGAACCGTTTGTTTCAACCTTAATCGGAATGTTAAGGCTGTCGCCGGCTTTCTGGAGTGATTCAGCCGCCATATAAGTATGAGCAATACCTGTTGGACAGGCTGTGATAGCAAGAACTCTGTAACCCTTCTTTGCAGGAACTTCTGCCTTTGGTTCATCGGGGAACTTTTCTGTTTCTCTTGCGTCAATAATCGAGATGAATTCTTCCGGAGTTTTTGCGGCTTTAAGCTTTGCGGTAAAATCTTCATGCATCAAAAGCTGCATAAGTCTTGCAAGTACTTCAAGATGAACATCACCGTCTGTTGTTGCGGCAATCATAAAGAGCAGCTTACAGGGCTTACCGTCGGGCGAGTCATAATCTACACCGTCTGGAACTGTGATAGCCGTGAGGGCGGGAGCTTTTACAGCTTCGCTCTTGGCATGGGGAATTGCAACCTCCATACCTACGGCTGTTGTGCCGAGTTCTTCACGGTTGAGGATTCCCTCTTTGTAGGCTTTAACATCCTTGAGGTTTCCGCACTTTTCATGTAATGAAACAAGTTTGTCAATTGCTTCGCTCTTGTCGGCAACTTTAACGCCGAGAGCAATACCCGATTTTTTTAATAAATCTGTGATACGCATATTTTTCTCTCCTTTTTAATTAAAATTTTGCAAGCAATTCATTTATTTTTTCTTTTGTGGCAAGTCCGTCAAGAAATGCCGTTGCATTTCCGCACACACTGCCCAATTTCAGCGCATAGGGGTAGCTTTTTGTTTTTTCATATCCTGCCACAAAGCCTGCTACCATTGAGTCTCCCGAACCGACTGTGTTAATTACCTTTTCTTTGAGGACTCCTGCTTTGTGTCTTTTTCCAAATTCGTCAATGAGCATTGCTCCGTCACCGCCGAGTGAAATCAAAACATTTTTTGCACCGAGTTTCTGCAACTCTTTTGCATACTTTTCAATATCATCCTCGGTGTTGATTTCAACTCCGAACATTTCGGAAAGTTCCTGTCTGTTCGGCTTGATGAGGAACGGCTTGTACTTGAGTGCGTTGAGTAAAAGTTTTTTTGTTGCGTCAACTACAATTCGTACATCCTTGCCCTTGATTCTTTCAAGGATTCTTTCGTAAACATCATCAGGCATCGTATTCGGAATGTTTCCTGCAATTACGATTGTGTCGCCGTCGGATATTCTGTCAATTTTTGAAAACAGCCTTTCAAGTTCGCCTTCACTTATGTGAGGTCCCTGACAATTGATTTCTGTTTCAATGCCGGCTTTGATTTTTATGTTGATTCTTGAAATTCCACTTTCAAGCTTAATAAAGTCGGTGATAATCCTGTCGTTGCGAATACCCTTTTCAATGGCGTCACCCGTAAAGCCTGCAACAAATCCGAATGCCGTACTTTCAAGGTCAAGCTCTGCAAGTACGCATGAAACATTGATTCCCTTACCTCCGTAGTAATATTCTTCGGCGGTTGTTCGGTTTGTTATTCCCGGAACAAGCGAATCAAGTCTGACAATGTAGTCAATTGACGGATTAAGCGTTACGGTGTAAATCATTTTTTACCTCCTTTATCACCGTTGCCTGCGAAAAGTCCGGCGTAGGCAGTTTGTCGGTGATTATACAACATTTTTGCAGAGGGGCAAATGTTACGGAATACACCCTGCGAAATTTTGAATGGTCTGCAAGAACAAATGCCATATAAGATTTGTTGATTGCCGTTTCCTTTATAAGACCTTCTTCAATGTCGGGGGTTGTGAATCCCGAACCGATGTCAATTCCGTTTGCTCCCATAAAAGCTTTTGTAAAGTTAAAGCAGTTTATGCTTTTTATTGCTTCGGCACCCACAACAGCCTCGGTAAGCGGTTTTATTTTTCCGCCTACTATATATGTCTGCATACCCTTGTGGATAAGCATTCTGGCGTGTGTTATGCCGTTTGTAACATATGTTGCGTTTGTATTTGTAATGTGGTCAACAAGCTTTAATGTTGTTGTTCCTGCGTCAATATAAACAAAGTCAGAGTCATGGATAAGCTTTGCACAGTATTCTGCAACCGCATCTTTTTCATCGCTCATAACGGTTTCACGATTGCTTACCGCATCTTCAAAAACACCCTCGTTTCTGGTGATTGAAGTTGCACCGCCGAAAACCTTTGTGAGCTTTCCCATCTCATCAAGAGCGGAAAGGTCTCTTCTTATTGTTGACTCGGATGAGTCAAGCAACTTTGTTAATTCCGACACCGTGACCGAATTTTTTTCTTCGAGCAAATCAAGTATTGCACGATATCTGTCCTGTGTAAGCATTATCCTCACCTCTTGACTTATATTATAACACCCGTTTTTTAAAAGTCAAGCAAAATCGGTCAAAAAAATTCAAAAAAATTTAAAGACAGCAAAATTAGCTAACAAAAAAAGTGTCGAGCGTTATTTAAAAACAGTATAATTTTACCGTTTTTGCAATTAAAATTGGTATTTTTGTTTTTTTTCATTCAAAATCAGTCAAATTAATTATTTTCACTATAATTCTTTTAGCGTGTTGACTGCAAGGTGTTTTTATACTACAATATTAATCGTTGTGTACAAAAAAAGCCTGCAAGTTTTTTGCAGGCTCAAAACGGCGAAATCACGCATTTATATTTTTTGTTTTTTATGTTTTTTTATACATATATATGTTATATGTCATTCTGACAAATCTTCAATGACTGTGATTTTTCGTTTTTCGGAGATTATAATATTTTCCTCATTCATCTTTTTTATTTCACGCATCATTGCACTTCGGTCAACAGAAAGGTAATCTGCAAGGTCGGAAAGAGGGAGAGGAAGATAAAAGGTGTTTTTTCCTTTTTCGGTTTTAATGTATTCAAAAAAAGTCAAAAGCTTGCTCCTCAGCGTCTGCTGACAGAGAATGTCTGTGTGAGCAAGACTTTTTTTATGAGATTTTTTGATGTATGCACTTATAATCCGCTGGTGTTTACTGCAATGCTTTTCACAACAGGTTGTAAATTTTGAGTATTTCACGAAATCAATTTTGCAGTTTGTTTTGGCACTCAGATAAAAAATTCTGTTGTCTGATTCGGGTACAATGCAGGTGACGATTATGTCGCCCTTTTCATAAAAAGAAATAATTCTCCGCTGATTTTCGGCATTGTCGGTTGTCAGATAAACAGTTCCTTCTTTTATGATGCAAATTGTGTCATTTTCGGGTGAATATGTAGTTATGATTTCACCCCTTTTATACTCTCTTTCAATAGGTTTAAAACACTCGTTTATCCCGATGAAATCTGATTTTTTAAGCCTTGCACCGCCTATTTCTTCTATCATTTGCAACACTCCATAATGTGTGGTGTTTTTTGTCTTGCCACAAGATATAGTATAGTATATCACATAATTGTTGCCTGTGCAACAGTATTTATATTGCAATTATTGTATAATTGGTCTTGCATTGCAGGGATAGTTTGGTTCCTTGCAATTTTATTACATAACGCATTTTTTAAACGGCGTTATTGAAAAATTTATTTTTTTATTCGGATTAACAGATATAGGATATTTTTACCAAGGAAGTACCGCAAAATAATAAAAAGGGGAAGGATTATGAGAATTATTAAGCGTAACGGCTCAGAAGAAGATTTCAACATTGAAAAAATTATTAATGCCGTTAAAAAAGCAAACGGTTCGGGGGAACACAAGTTCCTCACAGACGAACAGATTGAGGATGTTGCCGACTATGTTGAATATAAGTGCAACAAAATCAGGAGAGCAGTGTCCGTTGAAGAAATTCAGGATATGGTTGAAGATCAGCTAATGGCAAAGGGTGCGTTTGAGCTTGCAAGAAGATATGTGCGTTACCGCTACAACCGCTCGCTTGTTCGTAAGGCAAATACTACCGATAACAGAATTCTTTCGCTTATCGAGTGCAATAACGAGGAAGTAAAGCAGGAAAATTCAAATAAGAACCCTACCGTCAACAGCGTTCAGCGTGACTATATGGCCGGTGAGGTCAGTCGTGACCTTACAAGAAGAATGCTTTTGCCGGCTGATATTGTTGAGGCTGATAAGGAAGGTATTATTCACTTCCACGATTCGGACTATTTTGCACAGCATATGCACAACTGCGATCTTGTAAACCTTGAGGATATGTTGCAGAACGGTACCGTTATCAGCGATACGCTTATTGAAAGACCGCACAGCTTTTCAACGGCGTGTAACATTGCAACTCAGATTATTGCACAGGTTGCAAGTAACCAGTACGGCGGTCAGAGCATAAGCCTTGCTCATCTTGCACCGTTTGTTCAGGTTTCCCGTGAGAAAATCCGCAGAGAAACTCTTGCGGAAATCGAAGAACTCGGTGTTCATCCCACAGAAGAGAAAATCAACGATATCGTTGAGCAAAGACTTCGCAAAGAAGTAAACCGTGGTGTTCAGACCATTCAGTATCAGGTTGTTACTTTGCTCACAACAAACGGTCAGGCTCCGTTTGTAACCGTGTTTATGTATCTTAACGAGGCTAAAAACGAGCAGGAAAAGCACGACCTCGCCATGATTATCGAAGAAACACTCAAACAGCGTCACAAGGGTGTAAAAAATGAAAAGGGTGTGTGGATTACACCTGCGTTCCCAAAGCTTATTTATGTGCTTGAGGAGGATAACATAACAGAGGACAGCAAGTATTGGTATCTTACGGAGCTTGCCGCAAAATGTACCGCAAAGAGAATGGTTCCCGACTATATCTCGGAGAAGGTTATGCTCCAGAGCAAAATTGATAAAAACGGCGAGGGACATTGCTTTACCTGTATGGGTTGCAGAAGCTTCCTTACTCCTTATGTTGACGAAAACGGCAAGCCGAAATATTACGGCAGATTCAATCAGGGTGTTGTGACTGTAAATCTTATTGATATCGGACTCAGCGCAGGCAAGGATCTTGATAAATTCTGGAAGATTTTTGACGAGAGAATGGAACTTTGCCACAGAGCATTGCAGTGCCGTCACGAGCGTCTTACAGGCACTCTTTCGGATGCCGCTCCTATTTTGTGGCAGTACGGTGCTTTGGCAAGACTTAAAAAGGGTGAGAAGATTGACAAGCTTCTCCACGGCGGTTATTCAACGCTTTCACTCGGTTATGCAGGTCTTTGGGAGTGCGTTTACAGCCTTATCGGCAAAAAGCTCACAGAAAAAGAGGGCAAAGAACTCGGTCTTGAAATTATGCAGAAGCTAAACGACTATTGTGCAAAGTGGAAAAAGGAGGAAAACATCGATTACAGCCTTTATGGTACTCCTCTTGAAAGCACAACATATAAGTTTGCAAAGTGTCTTCAAAAGCGTTTCGGCATTATCAAGGGCGTAACAGATAAAAACTACATCACTAACAGCTATCATGTTCATGTTACTGAAAATATTGACGCATTCAGCAAGCTGAAGCTTGAATCCGAATTTCAGGCTTTGTCGCCGGGCGGTGCAATCAGCTATGTTGAAGTTCCGAATATGCAGGATAACATTCCCGCTGTTTTACAGGTTATCAAGTTCATTTACGATAACATTATGTATGCAGAGCTTAACACAAAGAGCGACTACTGTCAGGTTTGCGGTTATGACGGAGAAATCAAGATCGTTCACGATGACGGCAAGCTTGTGTGGGAGTGTCCTAACTGCGGCAACCGTGATCAGGATAAGATGAATGTTGCAAGAAGAACCTGCGGATATATCGGAACTCAGTTCTGGAATCAGGGCAGAACTCAGGAAATTGAGGAAAGGGTGCTTCACCTTTGATGAATTACGGAGAAATTAAACTCTGCGATATTGCAAACGGTGAGGGAGTAAGAGTATCGCTCTTTGTATCCGGCTGTACGCATCATTGCAAAAACTGCTTTAATCCGCAGACATGGAGCTTTGATTACGGCGAACCTTTTACAAAAGAGGTTGAGGATAAAATTCTCAAAGAGCTTGAACCGTCATATATTGACGGCTTGTCGTTGCTCGGCGGAGAACCCTTTGAACCTTCAAATCAAAGAGCCTTAGTGCCGTTTTTAAAGCGTGTCAGAGAAAAATATTCCGACAAAACAATTTGGTGTTATTCGGGCTATTTGTTTGACAAGGAGCTTCTTTCTGACAGCAGAGCAAGATGTGAATGTACGGATGAAATGCTTTCAATGATTGATGTGCTTGTTGACGGTGAATTTGTTGAGGCTCTTCACGATATAAGCCTTGCGTTCAGAGGCTCGTCAAATCAGCGTATTATAGATGTAAAAGCGTCACTCAAAGAAAATAAAATAATTCCCCACAAGCTTATGAAAAGGGGAGTGTAATAAAAAGCGACAGCCGTAAAACTGTCGCTTTTTGTAATATTATTGAATTATTGCGTGGAATGTTGTTGATTTTGTAAGGCAAATAGTGTAAAATGATAGCATACTATTTATAGAATATTATGCAAGGAGCGATTATATATGGTATGTAAAAATTGCAATCACGAAATTGACAACGGAGCAATGTTCTGTACTTACTGCGGAACACCTGTTGAGCAGACTCCGGAGCCTGAAACACAGCCTGTTGAAAATGCTTCAACCGAAGATGCTGCGCAGAACCCTTACGAGAATGTGCAGACTGCACAGCCTGAGGTTGATAACGCACAGCCGACTGCCGACAGTCAGCCACAGCAGAATCCGTATTCTCAGCAGTACGGTCAGCCAAATCAGGCTTATTATCAGCAACCACAGCCTAACAAAACTTCATACGGTCAGCAGTTTACAAACTCACCGAACAATGATTACGGCGCAAATCAAAGCAAGTACGGCAATCAATATCAGAGCTACAACAACGGCTATAATCAGCAGTACAACACGCAGTATCAGCAGACATACAACTCACAGCCTGTACCGCCCGTTGCACCGCCATACGGTACTCCGGATACTCAGCCTGTAAGCATAGGCGGTTGGATCGGCGTTATGCTTTTAACCTGTCTGCCGATTGTAAACCTCATTATGCTCTTTGTCTGGGCATTCAGCTCATCAACAAAGAAGTCACTCAAAAACTATGCAAGAGCCGCTCTTATCCTGGCTCTTATCGGAGTTGTGCTTGTGGTAGTTGTTTCAATTATACTTGCAGTCTGCGGTATCAGTATCTTCAACGAATTTTCCAATTCAGGATATTACTATCATTAAATTTAACGGTGAATCGCTGTACCCAATTCGTACAGACAGCTTAATGTTAAAAACAAAGTTTACCGATACAAAAAAATCCCTGTCCATAACGGACAGGGATTTTTATTTGCATTATAAAAAAGTTTTAGGGTTGCGAAGCTCGGCTCTTCTAATGTCAAGCCTCGTTGTTCTCCGCTATTCCTAAAATAACTTCCACTCGTCTAATCCGTTTCAATTACTTGCGTAATTTTCACGGCTTAGTCCTCGCCGGTCGTTATTTTAGGGCTGCGAACCTCGGCTCTTCTAATGTCAAGCCTCGTTGTTCTCCGCTATTCCTAAAATAACTTCCACTCGTCTAATCTGTTTCAATTACTTGCGTAATTTTCACGGCTTAGTCCTCGTCGGTCGTTATTTTAGGGCTGCGAACCTCGGCTCTTCTATTAGTCAAAGAATTTGCTGTGGATAGCGCTTACAGCCTTGTCAGCGTCTGATGAATCAATAAGAACCGAAACCTTGATTTCGCTTGTGCTGATCATCTGGATGTTGACCTGAGCGTCATAAAGAGCCTCAAACATCTTTGTAGCAACGCCTGCGTGGCTTTCCATACCTGCGCCGACGATTGAAATCTTAGCTACCTTATCGTCATAGAGAATTTCCTCTGCACCGAGGTTCTCTGTGTATTCCTTCATAAGAGCAACAGCCTCTTCGCCTCTGTTCTTGGCAACTGTAAAGCTGATGTCCTTCTTGCCGTCATGACCGATTGACTGAAGAATAATGTCAACATTGATATCTTTAGCAGAAAGCTTTGAGAACATCTTAAAAGCAAGACCGGGGATATTCGGAACACCCATAACAGAAATTCTTGCAACATCTGTATCTTTAGCAACACCGCTGATTAACATTTTTTCCATTTTAGTTTTCTCCTTTACAATTGTACCCGAAGCCTTTGTCATACTTGAAAGCACTTCAAGCTCGATATTATATTTTTTAGCCATTTCAACCGAACGGTTGTTAAGAACCTGAGCACCGAGTGTAGCAAGCTCAAGCATTTCGTCATAAGAGATTTCCTGAAGCTTCTTAGCGTTCTTAACCTTTCTCGGATCAGCTGTGTAAACACCCTCAACATCGGTGAAAATCTGACAGAGATCAGCGTGCATTGCAGCCGCAATAGCTACGGCACTTGTGTCTGAACCGCCTCTGCCGAGTGTTGTAATATCGCCGTATTTTGAAATGCCCTGGAAGCCTGCAACGATTACAATGTTCTTCTTGTCAAGCTCTTTCTTAATTCTGTCAGGCTCAACTTTTCTGATTCTTGCGCTTGTGTGAGCAGAAGTGGTATTGAAACCTGCCTGCCAGCCAAGAAGAGAAACAGCGTGGTAACCGAGCTTTTCGATTGCCATTGCAAGAAGTGAAATAGAAATCTGCTCGCCTGCGGCAAGAAGCATATCCTTTTCTCTTTTTGAAGCCTTTGGATTGATTTCGTTTGCCTTTTCAATGAGATCGTCTGTTGTGTCGCCCTGAGCGGATACAACAACTACAACATCATTGCCCTTTGCGTAAGTGTCTGTTACGATTGATGCAACATTCATTACTCTTTCGGCATTGGCAACAGAGCTGCCGCCAAATTTCTGAACTATCAAACTCATGTACTTAATACTCCCTCTGTAAAATTATAAATCAGCCACACGGATACTTGAAAGTACCGAAACACCGTCAGCCTCAAGCTGAGCAATCTTCTCGGCAAATTCGTTGTACGGCATAGCCTTGACAACAAATGCTTTTTCGTCGGCAGGTGCGTCAGCCTTATTGATTACTGTTACCTCACCGAATAATTTTTCTGCCTTTTCTGCAACATTACTGCCGTTTGCACGAACATACATGGCACGGCTTGACTCCTCCCAAGGAAGAATGTTTTTGCCGTTGCCGTCTGCCCAGTAAAGGAACTTTCTTGTCTTGAGGTGCTTACAGCAGTCGATTACATCGGCTACAACTGCGCTTGCTGTAGGAAGCTTGCCTGCACCCTTGCCGTAGAATACTACATCGCCTGTGCAGTCGCCTCTTACCATAATGCCGTTGAACTCATAGTCAATGTTAGCAAGCTGGCTCTTGTTCGGAACGAGCATAGGAGCAACGATAATGTCAATCTTGCCGTCCGCAAGACGCTTAACACTGCCGATAAGTTTAATTACGCAATGGAAAGCCTCAGCGTATCTTACATCTTCAAGTGTAATTTTTGTAATGCCCTCTGTATGTACAGAGTCGGGATAAACATGCTTTCCGTATGCAAGAGATGCAAGAATACAAATCTTACGGCAAGCGTCGTGACCTTCGATATCAGCGGCAGGATTTCTCTCGGCAAAGCCAAGCTCCTGAGCAAGCTTGAGCGCATCGTCAAACTGCATACCGTCTTCAATCATCTTTGTAAGGATAAAGTTTGTTGTACCGTTAAGAATACCGGCAATCTCGTCAACATTGTTTGCAACAAGACACTGGCTCATCGGGCGGATAATCGGAATACCGCCGCCTACCGATGCTTCAAAGAGGAAGTTTGTGTTTGTTTCCTTTGAAATTTCAAGGAGTTCTGCACCGTGAGCGGCAACAAGCTCCTTGTTTGAAGTAACAACACTCTTGCCTGCTTTAAGACATCTCTTTACAAAGTCATAAGCAGGATTAAGACCGCCCATAACTTCAACAACAACTCTTATTTCGAGGTCGTTGATGATATCTTCAAAGTTTTTTGTGAATCTGTCTGCAAGTGGGCTGTCGGGAAATTCACGAAGGTCAAGAATCTTCTTGACATAAACCTCTTCACCGATGCTTGCATAAAGCTTCTGTTTGTGTGTTGTAAAGATTTCGGCAACGCCCGAACCTACAACACCGTGACCCATAATTGCTATTGAAACCATATCTAAAAACCTTTCCTTTCGAGTTTTTGGTTTTAACCTGTTATTTTATTCTGCGGCAGGGGGAGCTTCCTCACCGCCGCCTGACGATTCACCGCCTCCGGAGCTTTCGCCTCCGTCTGAGGATTCCCCTCCGCCTGAAGGTTCTCCGCCTGAATTATCTCCTCCGCCGGAAGGTTCTCCGCCTGAATTATCTCCTCCGCCGGAGGTGTCGCCGCCTGAAATATCTCCTCCGCTGTTGCTTGTGTCGCCGCCGTAATTGTTACCGCTGTTGTCACCGCCGTAATTGGGATCGTAGTAGCTTGAGGAGTCTGAAACATCTGAGCCGTATTCATAGTTACCGCTGTAATATGAACCTCCCGAACTCGGCATATTGTCCTCGGTGTAGTAGCCCACATACCGTCCCGAAATATTATCTGTTGAAACAATAAGTCCCGTTGTAGGATTATATGTTGCCTCAATCAGGTTATCGGATATCTTATATTCCTTGTTTTCTTTGCCTTTAAGGTACTTGCCCATAACATTTGCAAAGAATTTTGTTGCCGTTGTTCTTCCGCTGTAGGAAATGGTTTCAGGTTTATCAAAACCGCACCATGTAGCCATTACGGCATATGGTGAACATCCGCAGAACCATGAATCCTTATCGTCATCGGTTGTACCTGTTTTGCCGATAATGTCCCAGCCTGAAATCTGAGCGTAATGTGCGTTTGTGTGAGCGCTGTTTGTAACGTTGTAGTGAAGCAGTCTGTTCATGATTCCTGCTGTTTCGGCTGAATAAGCCTGTTTCGGAACTGCGTCACGGTTATCAATGATTATGTTGTCCTCTGAGTCGGTTACATAGTAGTATGTGTACGGTTTGTAGTAAAGACCGCCGTTGCCGAGATATGTGTAAGCAGCCGCCATTTCTCTTACTGTAACACCGCCGTTCATACCGCCGATTGAAAGAGCACCCGTATTCTGTGCATCCTGTTCCGTAAGATTCTGGAATCCCATTTTTGTAACAACCTGCTGATATGCAACGCTCGGACCGCCGATAAGCTCCATGGTCTGAGCGGCTGTTGCGTTTGATGACCACTCGATTGCATCGGGAAGACTCATATTGCCGTTGTAGTAGCCGTATGCGTTGTTAGGACCCGAAACAAGCTGACCGCTTTCATTTGTACGATAGTTGTCAAGCGGTTCATCAAGAACCATTGATGAGAAATAAAGCTTCTTTGATTCAATTGCATAAGGGTAAACAACAACAGGCTTGATTGAAGAACCCGGCTGAAGTACGGAGTTGTAGGATCTGTCCCAGCTGAGAGCGCCCTCTTTCTTTGTTGAAGAACCGACTGTTGCGATTACTCTGCCGTCATATCCCATAATTGTTGACGCAATCTGAAGGTCGGAATCATTTGATTTATCAATATTGAGTGCCGCATTTTCAAGGTAGGTCTGAGCCTTTTCATCCATTGCACAGTAGATTTTAAGTCCCTCTGTGTAAAGCTTTGAAGATGCCGCAGATTCGCTTATGTTGTAATATTCTGCAATGTCCTTTTGAAGATCACGAAAGACCTGATCAATATACCAGTTCTGAACATCAGCCTCGTCATCATCGTCATCGTCATCGGATGCCTGCCAGCCGACAAATGTCATTGTGGCACTTTCTTTCATAGCCGCATCAAATTCGTCTTTAGAAATTTTTTTCTGATCATACATTTCATTGAGAACGATTTCACGGCGCTCCTTGTTGTTTTCGGGGAAAACAAGCGGATTCCATCTTGACGGGTTTTGTGTAATTCCCGCAATTGCCGCACATTCTGCAATTGAACAGTCCTTTATGCTCTTGCCGAAGTAAAGCTGAGCCGCCGATTCAACACCCTGACAGTTATTGCCGAAGTTTACAACATTGAGGTAGGCTTCAAGAATCTGATCCTTTGTATATTCCTGCTCAAGCTTTAGTGCCTTTGTGATTTCACGAAGCTTTCTTGTAATTGAAACCTCGTTGTCATCTGTAATGTTCTTAATGAGCTGCTGGGTGATTGTTGAACCGCCGTATGAGTCCGAACCGGTTGCAAGATTTGCAACGGCGGAAAGTGTTCTGCCCCAGTCAACACCGTTGTGGTCAAAGAAACGCTTGTCCTCAATTGCGACTACCGCATCTTTCATTGCCTGAGGAATATCCTGATTGTCAACCCAGATTCTGTTCTCGGTATCGTATAGTTTCTGATACTCCTTAAATTCCTTTGTATCCTCATTCTGAATATATATTCGGCTTGTCTGGTTCATAGACTTTGCCTTGAGGTCGATGCCCGTAGGCTCGGACGCAATGGTGAAAATGTAGACAGCAAGTGAAATGCCCGTAATAAGCAGAGCAACCAGGCATACCGAACAAACGGTAATCAGGAACTTGCCAAAACCCCTGAAAAATCTTTTTACACCTCCGTCAGCTTTTTCGGATAATTCATTTTGCTGAATATCCTTCTTATACTGACTGATGTCAGTTTCACGCTTGTTTCGCATATTATCTCCTTTATCAATTCACAATTTACGGTTAAACGAACAACCGTCGGTTTGTAATTTGTCTGAGTGATTTGCACAAACGCAGTGCGCCGGCTGTAATACATAAATTATATAATAACATATATGTTCAAAATTACAAGCAGAAATACTCATTTGATTATTATATCACCTGAAAAGAAAAAAATAAATATATTAATGCAAATTTCTCTTAAAAAATATGCAGAATTAAGGCGGCCTTTTGGTTGGAATTTTATAAAAATGATGAATATAACCGTTGGTTCGGGAAAAAATAAAAGTAAAAACTGACGGAAAGAGTGCTGTAAAATATGAAAAAAATAGTTGGATTAACAGGTGTGATTCTGATTGCGTGTATGATGATAAGCTCGCTTTTTGCTCCCGTGAATTCTGCGGAAAATACCTCTGCAACAAGCGATTATTCGGTATCTCAGAATAACGGTACAACGGAAGGAGATTACATCATAAAAGCCGAAAAAGGGTATATTGTAGTGTACAAAAAAGGCGAGGACAAAGCGTATCTGACAACCGACTGCAGAGTATCAAATCTTCCGAAAGGCGACGCACTTTACCTTGAAAAAGGAATTGAAATAAAGGGAAAAGAAAACCTTATGAGGGCTCTTGAGGACTATTGCAGTTAAAGGCTTAATGGTAAGATAATTCTTCATATATATTGACTTTTCTGTGCTTTTATATTGACTTTTCTGTGCTTTTGGAGTAAAATCAGACTGATATGCCATAAAGTATGGTATCAGGTGCAGAATTTGCCGTAAATTTTTCAAAATAATGAAATCTTGCAAATTTTCTGTTTCTGAAAATCAAGTAAAAATGCAGAAAAGGAGATATTACATATGATTTCTACTGTCATTGACCAGTCGCTCGGTCTTGAGTTCCCTATTTTTCAGGGAGGCATGGCTTGGGTGGCTGATGCATCGCTTGCCGCAGGTGTTTCAAACGCGGGCGGTCTCGGCATTATTGCAGCTATGAATTCCAACGGCGAACAGCTCCGTGAGGAAATCAGAAAGTGCAAAACAATGACCGATAAAATTTTCGGCGTAAACATCATGCTTATGAGTCCGTTTGCAGAGGAAGTAAGCGATGTTGTAGTTGAAGAGGGCATCAAGGTCATCACAACAGGTGCAGGCAACCCCGGCAAGTACATGGCAAAGTGGCTTGAGGCAGGCATCAAGGTTATTCCTGTTGTTCCGAGCGTTGCACTTGCAAGGAAAATGGAAAAAGACGGTGCTTTTGCCGTTATCGCAGAGGGCGGCGAGTCAGGCGGTCATGTTGGTGATCTCACAACAATGGCTCTTGTTCCTCAGGTTGTTGATGCAGTAAATATACCTGTAATTGCCGCAGGCGGTATTGCAGACGGCAGACAGATTGCCGCAGCATTTATGCTCGGCGCTCAGGGCGTTCAGGTCGGCACAAGATTTCTCGTTGCGAAGGAATGTACTATCTCTCAGGAATATAAGAACAAAATTCTCAAAGCAAGAGATATTGACACGGTTGTAACAGGTAAAAGACTCGGTCATCCTGTTCGTTCAATCCGTAACTCGTTTACCCGTGAATATACAAAGGCTGAGTACGATTCGGCTAATGTTTCCGATGAGGAGCTTGAAAATATGGGACTCGGCAGACTCAGAAGAGCCGTGAGAGAGGGCGATGTTTCTCAGGGTACCGTTCTTGCAGGACAGGTTGCAAGTATGGTTAAAAAGGAACAGCCGGCAAGAGAAATGATTGAAGAGATGTTCTCACAGGCAGAAGAAGTATTGAACGGAGCAACAAAATGGGTAAAATAGCATTTATTTTTTCAGGTCAGGGCGCACAGTACAGCGGTATGGGCAAGGACCTTTACGATAATTCGCCTGCCGCAAAGGCTGTTTACGAAATGGCTGATTCTATAAGAGAAAACACTTCAAAGCAGTGCTTTGAGGGTACAATGGAGGAGCTTTCAAAGACAGTAAATACACAGCCGTGTATTTTTACTGCCGACCTTGCGGCCGCAAGAGCTCTTGTTGAAAAGGGTGTCACTCCCGACTGCGTAGCAGGCTTTTCACTCGGTGAGATTTCTGCACTTGCTTTTTCGGGAATCCTTTCCGATGAAGAGGCTTTCAGACTCGTTTGTAAAAGAGGCGAGCTTATGGACAAAGCCGCAACGGAAAATCCCGGTGCAATGGCTGCCGTGTTAAAGCTTACTCCTGAAAAGGTTGAAGAAATCTGCTCAAGGTTTGACAAAACATATCCCGTAAACTACAACTCACCGGCTCAGACTGTTGTTGCAACAACAAGTGAAAATGCCGACGCTTTCTGCGAGGCAGTTAAAGCAGAGGGCGGAAGGGCAAAACTTCTTGCAGTAAGCGGTGCGTTCCATTCTCCCTTTATGGCTGATGCCGCAGAGGGACTCGGAAAGTATATGGAAAATGTTGACTTTGCTCAGCCAAAGGTTCAGATTTATTCCGATTACACGGCTCAGCCGTATTCGGGCGATTTCAAAACGCTTGTCAAGGCACAGGTTGAGAATCCCGTAAAATGGCAGACTATTGTTGAAAATATGATTAATGACGGTGTTGACACCTTTATTGAGGTTGGTGTGGGCAAAACTCTCACAGGTCTTGTAAAGAGAATCAACGGAGATGTAAAGGCATTCAAGGTTGAAACTGCGGCTGATATTGACGCACTTGAACTTTGATACTGTTCGGAGGTATAATATAATGAGATTTGAAAATAAAACAGCCGTAGTAACAGGCGGTTCAAGAGGTATCGGTCTTGCAATCGCAACGAAGCTTGTAAAAGAGGGTGCTAACATCGCAATTCTCTATGTAGGTGACGAAAACGAGGGCATTAAGGCCAAGGAAGAGCTTTCACAGTACGGCACAAAGGTTGAGCAGTATTTCTGTGATGTTTCAAACTTTGAAGAGTCAAAGAAGGTCGTCGATAAGGTTATCGAGGAATTCGGCAGTATCGAAATTCTTGTAAACAACGCAGGTATCACAAGAGATAAGCTCGTTTTAAATATGGACGAAAAAGATTTTGACGCTGTAATCAATGTAAACCTCAAGGGTACATTCAACATGATTAAGCATACATACAAGCACTTTATGAAAAAGCGTTACGGCAGAATCTGCAGCACAGCGTCAATTGTCGGTCTTACCGGCAACGCAGGTCAGGCTAACTATTCTGCATCAAAGGCCGGTATTATCGGTCTTACAAAGTCGGTTGCAAAGGAACTTGCAGGCAGAGGCGTTACGGCTAATGCAGTTGCTCCGGGTTACATTGCAACAGATATGACAAGTGTACTTCCCGATAAGGTAAAGGACGCAATGAAAGCACAGATTCCTGCAAAGCGTATCGGTACTCCCGATGATGTTGCAGATGTAGTAGCTTTCCTCTGCTCTGACGATGCCGCTTATGTAACAGGCGAGGTTATCAGAGTTGACGGCGGACTTGCAATGTAATTGATTTGGAGGATATAATGAGCAGAAGAGTAGTTGTAACAGGTATGGGCGCAATTTCACCGATTGGTAACGATGTGCCTACAATGTGGAAAAATATGGTTGACGGCGTTTGCGGTATCGAAACAATCACAGCTTTCGATACAAGTGACCTCAAGGTTCACATCGCAGGTACAGTCAAGGATTTTGATCCCACACAGTATATTGAGAAAAAAGAAGTAAGAAAGCTTGATCCATATACACAGTACGCAATCGCAGCGGCACAGCAGGCAGTTGACGACAGCGGTATCATAGGCAAGATTGACGAGAACCGTTTCGGTGTTTATATCGGTGCAGGTATCGGCGGTTTGCAGACCTTTGTTAAGAATACAGTGGGCATGGAAAACGGAGGCCCGAGAAAGGTTTCTCCTTTCTTCATTCCGATGATGATCGGTAATATCGCAACAGGCAATGTTGCAATCCGTTTTAACGCAAAAGGTGTGTCTCTTTCGGTTATGAGCGCCTGTGCAACAGGTACAAACTCAATCGGTGAGGCTTTCCACTGCATTAAGGACGGCTACGCTGACGCTATCATCGCAGGCGGTGCAGAGGCAGTTGTTGCTCCTCTCACAATTGCAGGTTTCCAGAATATGAAAGCTCTTTCAACAAACGATGATCCAAAGCACGCATCCCGTCCGTTCGACAAGAATCGTGACGGTTTCATCATGGGCGAGGGCGCAGGTATGCTCGTTCTTGAAGAGTATGAGCACGCAGTTGCAAGAGGTGCTAAGATTTATGCAGAGCTTTCAGGCTATGGCAATACTTGTGACGCACATCATGTTACAGCTCCCGATCCTAACGGTGCAGGTCTTGCAAGAGCAATTAAGATTGCTTTTGAGGAGGCAAATGTTGCCGATGACGCACAGCTTTACATCAATGCTCACGGCACAAGCACACACCTTAACGACCTTACCGAAACAATGGCTATTAAAACTGCTCTCGGTGAAAAGGCTTATGATGCAAATATCAGCTCAACAAAATCAATGACAGGTCATCTTCTCGGTGCAACAGGCGCAGTTGAGGCTATCGCTTCTGTTATGGCTCTCAATGACGGTATTATTCCGCCGACAATCAACCTTGACGAACCCGATGAAGGTCTTGACCTTAACTATACACCTAACAAAGCAGTTAAGCGTGATGTAAATGTTGCCGCTTCAACCAACCTCGGCTTTGGCGGACATGACGCTTGTCTTGTATTTAAAAAATATTAAGCGAGGGAATTACTATGAATAAAATTGAAGAAATCAAGGAATATATTTCCCTTCTTGAAAATTCTTCTTTGAGCGTTCTTGAAATTGAAAAAGAGGATGGTACAAAGATTCATCTTGAAAAAGAACATCCGGCACAGCAGATTTTTAATGCATCTCCAATCGGTGCATATCAGCCGACTGCAACAGATGTTCCCGCTCCTGCGCCTGTTCAGCCACAGGCTCCTGCGGCTCAGTCTGCCGCTCCCGAGGAAGATGCCAAGACTGTAAACGCTCCGATTGTCGGCGTATTCTATGCCGCATCGGCACCGGGCAAGGCTCCTTTTGCTCCTGTCGGAAAGAAAGTAAGCAAGGGCTCAACCGTTTGCATTATCGAGGCTATGAAGTGCATGAACGAAATTCAGGCTGAGGACGACTATGAAATCGTTGAAGTTCTTGTTAAGGACGGAGATCTTGTTGAATACGGTCAGCCGTTATTCAAGGTTAAATAATCGGAGGACAGTATGAATCAGGAAGAAATTAAAAAGATTTTGCCGCATCGTGACAATATGCTTCTCGTTGAAGAGGCTGAAAGTGTTGACGAAAACACGGCAAAGGGCAGATATACAATCAAAGGTGACGAGTTCTTTTTACAGGGACATTTCCCCGGTAACCCCGTTGTTCCGGGTGTTATTCTCTGCGAAATGATGGGACAGGCAAGCTGTTGCCTTCTTGCAGACAAGGTTAAGAACTGCACACCTTACTTTACAAAGATGAACAATGTTAAGTTCAGAAATCCCGTGAAACCGGGAGACACTCTTGAAAGTGTCTGCACACTCACAAAGAGCAGAGGTGCATTCTACTTTATTGACGCAAAGGGTTATGTTGACGGCAAGCTCTGTGTAAGTGCCGAGCTTTCGTTTGCACTTGTTGAAAATAAGTGATTGATTTTTAAAGGGCTGTCTGTGCCGTTTTGGGTGCAGACAGCCGTAATGCGATAAATAACTGGAAGTGAAAAAATGTTCTCAAAAATTCTGATTGCCAACCGAGGCGAAATTGCAGTAAGAATTATCCGTGCCTGCCGTGAAATGGGCATCAGCACAGTAGCAATTTATTCTGAGGCAGACAAGGACTCCCTGCATGTTCAGCTTGCCGATGAAAGTTACTGCGTAGGCGGTAACCGTGTTGCCGACAGCTACCTCAATATGCCTGCAATTCTCACCGTTGCCGTTGAAAGCGGTGCTCAGGCTATTCATCCCGGCTACGGACTCTTGTCCGAAAATGCCAAGTTTGTTTCGCTCTGTGAACAGTGCAACATCAACTTTATCGGTCCTTCATCCGAAATGATAAAGCTTTTGGGCGACAAGGACAACGCAAGAAAGACTATGCGTGCCGCAGGTGTTCCCGTAACCCCCGGCTGCGATATTGTTGAAAGCGTTGAACAGGCAAAAGAGGAAGCTGAAAAAATCGGTTTTCCGCTTCTCATCAAGGCTCGTTCGGGTGGCGGCGGAAAGGGTATTCGCCGTGTTGATTCAATGGAGCAGTTTGAAGAGGCATTTTTGTCAGCTTCAAGCGAGGCTCAGTCAGCATTCGGTGACGGTGCCTGCTACATAGAAAAATTCATTCACCCTGTAAAACACATTGAAATGCAGCTCTTGTGTGATAAATACGGCAATATCGTTTGTCTTGGCGAGCGTGAATGCTCTGTTCAGAGAAAGAACCAGAAGATGATTGAAGAAAGTCCAAGCCCCGCTCTTGACGAGAAAACCCGTAAAGAGATGATGATTGCGGCTGTTAAGGCGGCAAAGGCAGTCAACTATGTCAATGCAGGCACAGTTGAATTTTTGCTTGATATGGACAACAACTTCTACTTTATGGAAATGAACACCCGTCTGCAGGTTGAACACGGTGTTACGGAAATGGTAACAGGTCTTGATATTGTTCAGTGGCAGATAAGAATTGCCGCAGGTGCAAAGCTTTCCCGCACTCAGGACAGCATCTTCACACACGGCAATGTAATTGAATGCCGAATCAATGCCGAAAATCCGGAAAAGGGATTCAGACCGAGCTGCGGAAGAATTACAAGACTTCACACACCGGGCGGTGCATTTGTAAGATTTGATACGGCGATTTATCAGGACTATTTTGTTCCTCCGTACTATGATTCGATGATCGGCAAGCTGATTGTTCAGGCAAGAAGCCGTGCCGAGGCGATCAGAAAGATGAAAATGGCTCTTTCCGAGCTTACCATTGACGGAATTGACATTAACCGTGATCTTCTTGCCGAGATTCTCTCGGACGAACAGTTTGTGAGCGGTGAATATACAACAGATTTTATGGCAGAGTTTGAAGAGAAACACGCCGACAGGAAGAAGTAAAAGATATGGATTTGTTTGCTTTCAGAAAACCGAAGAATGAGCTTGAGTCCGATGAGGGCGAGAGCAAAAATGTACCCTTCGTTCCCGAAGAAATGTGGATAAAATGCCCCAAATGCAACACTATGCTCCTTACGACTGATATGGAGGAAAATCTTCATGTCTGCACAAAGTGCAACCACCATTTCAGAATGAATGGAAGAGACAGAGTTGAAATACTTGCCGACAAGGATACCTTTGTTGAGTTTGACGCAGACCTTTCAAGCCATAATATTCTTGATTTTCCGGGATATGACGAAAAGCTTGAAAAGGCGAGAAAAACAGGTGCTAAGGAGTCTGTTATCTGCGGAGAATGTAAGATGAACGGCATTGATACCGTTCTCTGCGTTATGGATCCGACCTTTATGATGGGAAGTATGGGCGTAATCACGGGCGAAAAAATCACCCGTGCGTTTGAATATGCAACCGAAAATGCAATGCCGATTGTTGTTTGTACTGCCGCAGGCGGTGCAAGAATGCAGGAGGGCATCCTCTCGCTTATGCAAATGGCAAAAACTTCCGGTGCGGTAAAAAGACACAGCGACGCAGGTAATCTCTACATCACCGTGCTTACAGACCCGACAACAGGCGGTGTTACGGCGTCGTTTGCAATGGAGGGCGACATTATTCTTGCCGAGCCCGATTGTCTTGTTGCCTTTGCAGGTCCGAGAGTAATCGAGCAGACAATTCGTCAAAAGCTCCCCAAGGACTTCCAAACCTCGGAATTTGTTCTTCAGAAGGGCTTTATTGATTCGGTTGTCAGCAGAAATAACTTGAAATCTACACTTGTAAAATTGCTTAAATTGCACGGTTACAGCGGTGAGGAGGCTTAAAAATGACAGCTTACGAAAAGGTTATGGCGGCGAGAGATGCTAACAAGCTGACCTCGGTTGACTATATTGCCCATATGTTCGGTGACAGCTTCATTGAGCTTCACGGTGACCGCAGATATGCCGACGATAAAGCAGTTGTTGCAGGACTTGCAATGCTCTTTGACACTCCTGTTACTGTAATCGGAATTGAAAAGGGCAGAAATACAAAAGAGCGTGTTGAACGCAACTTCGGTCAGGCTCATCCCGAGGGCTACCGCAAGGCTTTAAGACTTATGAAACAGGCTGAAAAGTTCAGAAGACCTGTTCTTTGCCTTGTTGATACAAGCGGTGCATACCCCGGAATCGGTGCGGAGGAAAGAGGTCAGGGACAGGCTATTGCCGAAAACCTCATGGAAATGATGACTCTCAAAACTCCCGTACTTACCGTTCTTATCGGTGAGGGCGGCAGTGGCGGTGCGCTTGCACTTGCAGTTTCCGATGAAGTATGGATGCTTGAAAATTCCGTTTATTCGGTAATTTCTCCCGAGGGTTGTGCGTCAATTCTCTGGAAAGACAGCTCAAAGGCGGCTGATGCGGCAGAGGCTCTCAGGCTTACCGCACAGGATTTGTTTGACCTCGGTGTAATCGAGAGAATCATCCGTCAGCCAAAGGCAGGCGATCATGCTATGTTTGAAAGCCTTAAAATGCTCATCAAAAGAACATTTGAAAAGAACCTTGCCCTTGATGACGAAGAGCTTTTGAATGCACGCTATGAGCGTTTCCGCAAAATCGGCAGACCCGAATAATTTATTTTAAACCTAAACATAAAAACGGCAGGAAAGATAATTTGCAAAACTGCAATGCCTTTCCTACCGTTTTATTTTTTAATTTTTTAATTATATGTGCTGTAATCTCCGTCGTGCATTTCAGGACGATTCACCCAGTCACTAATGGAGTTGTTACCGAAAATTGATTTGCTGTTGCCCGATATCGCCGCAGTTACATTGATTGCAATGCCTGCAATAATGACCGCACCAATCACACAGGCGGCAACAATTTTCACGATTTTAAAAGCTTTCTTTTTATCAATCGGCTGTTCTGCCGGCGGAATGTAGGGAATGGGTGGCTGATTTATTTCAAGTTCGGGCATTTCATTTTGAATCTGCGGTGCAAAGCCCTCCGCCTGTTCAAAGCCTGTCTGTGGCAAAGGCGAGGTGTACTCAGTTTCGGTTGTTTCATTATTCTGTGTATGTAAAGCTTCGGAAATTTTTGTTCCGCACATCTGACAAAACGCAGACTCGGTTTCAAAACCGCAATTAGGACATTTCATAGGTTTGTACCTCGTAATTTTTGATAGTATGACACCATTTTATAACAATATTCACTTAAAGTCAATAAATGTGACAAAATCGCTCGGGATAAAGTTTGATATTATGTAAATAATATCGCAAAATTTTTGCAAAATAAGCCTGTATCTGTTGAAAACAAGGGTAGTGTAGTGTATAATCTAAGTACGAATTGCAACATAATGTTGCAATTCAAAGATTCAATGTTCCATTGAACCTCTGAGGAGCTAACGCTCCTATGTACAAGATTGCAAGCAAGGCAGAGCGTTGCTGCGATTTAAATTTAGTGAATGATTGAATAGAAAATAAAATACACACAGTGAAAGGATGAGTGCCTTGAGAGGACTGTATTCGTCAAAGACAAAAATCCGTAATCAAATTTTCACCGAGGTTGCAAGGTTTGCATACGAGGGCGGAGATTATTCAAAATTTGAAAATCTTCCGTATGAAATTATCCCGGGTGAAATTTCAACATACCGTGAAAGTATATTTCTCGAAAGAGCCATTGTCGGCGAAAGACTTCGCCTTGCAATGGGACTTCCGCTTTTGCCCGTTTCAAAACAAGCGCCTATCTCAACAGGTGTTGAAGAAAGTATGATTGACGAAAAGGTTTACGATCCGCCGTTAATCAATATAATAAAATTCGCCTGTCATAAGTGTGCTGAAAAAAGAGTGGTTGTGACAGACGGCTGTCAGGGCTGTCTTGAACACCCGTGTACAGAGGTTTGCCCGAAGGGAGCAATCTCGATTGTACACGGAAAATCGCATATTGACGATGAAAAATGCATCAAATGCGGAAAATGTCAGGGTGCGTGTCCGTACAATGCAATCATAAAGCAGGAGCGTCCGTGTGCCGCCGCATGCGGTATGAAAGCTATTCACAGCGATGAGCATGGAAGAGCAGATATTGATTATAACAAGTGCGTTTCGTGCGGAATGTGCCTTGTAAGCTGTCCGTTCAGCGCAATTGTTGACAAAAGTCAGATTTTTCAGACTATTATGGCAATCAACAGCGGCACACCTGTTTATGCCGCAGTTGCACCTGCAATTGCAGGTCAGTTCAAGGGACTTCCGTCAAATAAAATCAGAAATGCCTTTAAGGCTCTCGGCTTTACCGATGTTGTCGAGGTTGCGGTAGGTGCCGACCTTTGTACGGTTGAAGAAGCAAAGGATTTTATGGAAGAGGTTCCCGAAAAACAGCCGTTCATGGCGACTTCCTGTTGCCCGGCATGGAGCGTTATGGCGAAGAAAACTTTCCCCGATATCGCTCCGTACATTTCAATGGCACTCACTCCTATGGTTCTCACGGGCAGACTTACAAAACAGCATTATCCCGATTGCAGAGTTGTGTTTATCGGACCATGTGCCGCTAAAAAGCTTGAGGCAAGCCGCAGAAGTATCCGAAGTGATATCGACTTTGTGCTGACTTTTGAAGAAGTTGCTGGAATGTTTGCCGCAAAAGAGGTTGATTTTAACGCTGTTGAGGTTGACGAAAAACCGCTTTCATTCTCAAGCGCAGACGGCAGAGGCTTTGCCATAAGCGGCGGTGTTGCAAAGGCTGTTGTCAATGCAATCCACAAGCTTGATCCCGAAAGAGAGGTCAAGGTTGCCAATGCACAGGGACTTGACGAGTGCGTAAAGCTTTTGCGTATGGCAAAGGCAGGCAAGTACGACGGCTATCTGCTTGAGGGTATGGCTTGCCCCGGCGGTTGTGTTGCAGGTGCCGGAACAATCAACAATCCCGACAAATCTGCAATGGAGGTTCTCAAAAGCAAAAAAGAATCGTGCTTTGAGGGCGCTGTTGACACTCCGTTTATTGACCGCTTGTCAACACTTGAAAATATGTATAACGAGTTTGATAAGATGAAAGAAATTTAACAGGTCGGGTGATATTTTGAAAATGGTGATGTTAATTTTACGCATAATCGGTATTGCCGGAGCAGTTGTATTTCTCGGATTTTTCGTAATCCCTATGACTCACGGAATTATCAACCCGGGCAATATAGCAGGAACTTTTTTGTGTCTGTGGCTGTTGTGCGTGTTAATTCCGCCCGTTCACGGAGCAATAAAGGCATTTTGCTTTAAGCATTTGTTTACTAAAATAGTTTTTCGTGTAGTGAATATCGGCTTTATTGCTTTTGCCGTTTACGGTGCGATTGTCACCTCTGCAATGGTGTGGGCAACCTGTCAGGCTCCGCCCGAAAACTCAACTGCAATTGTCCTCGGTGCTCAGGTTAAGCCGTGGGGACCGTCGGTAATCTTGCGTGGCAGAATTGATGCCGCAAAATCATATCTTGACGATTCTCCGAACGCAAATGCCGTTCTCAGCGGAGGACAGGGAAGTGACGAGATTATGAGTGAGGCACAATGTATGTACAATGTGCTGACGGAGTCAAAAATTGATTCTTCAAGACTTTATATGGAGGACAAGTCAACCAACACAACCGAGAATATAAGAAATTCAATGAAAATTATTGAGGACAACAACCTTAATACCGATATTACGATTGTGACGGACGGTTTTCATCAGCTCAGAGCAAGGATAATCTGTTCGCAACTCGGCATAAAAGGAAATGTCGGAGCAGTAAGCTCCGACACAAGGCTTTTGTATGTCCCTACTTATGCTGTTCGTGAGTGGTTCGCTCTTCCGTTTCAGCTTCTGTTTCGGTAGTCACAATCTCGGTGATGTCGCCGTTTGTGTCAAAATGAGGCTTTGTCCTGTGACAGTTTGCAAACTCAAGCGGATAAACCTCGTGTTCCGTAACATCAACAATAGGGGAAATTTCCTTTTTGCTGTTTCGTGAGGGCAACTCAATCGGATATTTTTCGTGCTGTCCCTCGTTATGATTAACATCGTAAAAACCCATAATAAAAACCACCTTTCTGTGAGGTGGTTTTATTTTTTGCAGAATTTTAAATTATATGCAAAGGGGAAATTTTGTTTTATGGTAAAAGTTTACAAAAAAATGTATGAATTGTCTTAAATTCTATTGACAAAATATTGTATTAGTTGTATTATATGTATGAGGTCAGAAGTGCATTGCAGTGCAATTTTGCAATTCACAATACATATACTGAATATTTTTTAAACCGTAATCAGAAAGGGGATTTTAAAATGACGAAAAAAATTATGAGTATGATTCTGTCAATCGCAATGGTGCTTTCTGTTGCCGTAGTCGGCATTTCAGGAACATATGCGGCTGAAGTATCTGACAAAACATCAGAGGTTGGAGCAGGAAACAATATTTACTTTAATGTTAAGAAGTCCGGTTGGAGCAATGTAAAAACCGTTTATTGCCATATTTGGAGAGCAGACGGTACAGGTGACTGGCCCGATTGGCAGACAAAGAAAGAAAAATGTAAGTATGATTCCTCAACGGGTATTGCAACTTATGATCTTTCTAAGACAGGACACAATATTAAAAAATCGGATGGTAAACTTTACTGTGTAATATTCAGTGCAAATACAGGTATGCAAACATACAATGTCATAATGAGTGGTAATTGTATTGGTGATACGCTTTATTGTACGGGAAATCTACTTGAAAATCCCGAAGATTCAGAAAAAAGAGCAAATGAAGCAGTTTGGGCGAAAACTAAAGACTGTGGACCTGAAAAAAAGATTACATCATCTGGCAATGTAATAGGTACGACATTATCTGAGGGTGATACTGATGCTTCAATGCTTGCATGTTTCCTTGTTGCTTATTATGATTGGCCTGAAAAAATGGACAAAGTACCGGCACTTGTTAAAGAGTTAAATCTTAGCACAAGTGATGTTATGAAAGTCGTAAATAAAAAACTTGATAATGGCGGTTATGATAATGCAGAGAGTATAAGAGCGTCTGTTAAAGCAGTTCTTGATAAAATTGAGGCTTCAACACCCTCAATTTCTAAACTTGAAAATACTACAGGCGGTATCAAGCTTTCTTGGAACAAGGTTTCGGGAGCTTACGGTTACAGACTTTACCGTAAAACTTCATCAGGTTGGAAACGCTTTAAGGACACAACCGCAACAAGTTTTACTGATTCGGCAGTAAGTGCAAATCAGACAAAGACTTATACAATTCGTTGCATTGATAGCAGCGGCAACACAATCAGCGGATTTAATTCAAAGGGTTGGTCAAAGAAATATACACCCGTAGCACCGACAATCAGCAAGCTTGAAAACACATCAAGCGGTATCAAGCTTAGTTGGAATAAAATTGCAGGAGTTTACGGTTACAGACTTTACTACAAGACCTCATCAGGCGGTTGGAAAAGGTTTAAGGATACAACTGCGACAAGTTTTACCGACTCGGGAGTAAGTCCGAACAGAACGGAAACCTACACAATCCGTTGTATTGACAAAAACGGCAAAACAATCAGCGGATTTAATTCAAAGGGTTGGTCAAAAAAATACACCCCGATAGCACCGACAATCAGCAAGCTTGAAAACACATCAAGCGGTATCAAGCTTAGTTGGAATAAAATTGCAGGAGTTTACGGTTACAGACTTTACTACAAGACCTCATCAGGCGGTTGGAAAAGGTTTAAGGATACAACTGCGACAAGTTTTACCGACTCGGGAGTAAGTCCGAACAGAACGGAAACCTACACAATCCGTTGTATTGATAAGAAAGGCAACACAATCAGCGGATTTAATTCAAAGGGTTGGTCAAAGAAATACACAGCCACAACACCGAAAATAACAAAGCTTACAAATACATCGAAGGGCGTGAGCGTGACATGGAACAAGGTCACAGGCGTGTACGGCTACAGACTTTACAGAAAATACGCTGGCGGAAGTTGGACAAGGGTTAAGGACACAACTTCAACTTCGTTCACAGATTCAGGTGCGAAGAAAGGCAAGAAGGTAACTTATACCGTCCGTTGTATTGACAAGAAAGGCAACACCATAAGCGACTACAACAAAACAGGTTGGTCAATCACACGCAAATAATAAACACAACCAAACCCCGAAGTTTTAAAGGCTTCGGGGTTTATTTTAAGCGTGTTTAATTTGTATCGTGCTTCAACTCAAGGATGTAGTCGGTTGAAACTTTGTACAATTTTGCAAGAGAAATAAGCACCTCGGTCGGCACGTCACGGTTTCCGTTTTCATACCTAAAGTACTGTGGCTGTTTCATGCCGAGATATTCTGCAACATCTTTCTGCGTCATATCGTGATCCTCACGCAACTCCCTTATCCTTTTATAATAAGGCATTTTATCACCCTTTTTATTTATTTGCTATTGACAGAATAACATTCTTTGTGATAAAATTTCTGTATAATAACCATATGGTTATAAATTAGAGAAAGGCGGAATTATTATGAAAAGAAAAATTGCATGTTTATTAGCTTGTGTATTGCTTTGCATAAGTTTTTGTTCATGCGGAAAACAAACATCACCTGTTGAGGACTTTACTTATGAATTTGAAGAGGGAACTGTAAAAATCACGGGATATACAGGTGCAGACAGAGAAATTGTGGTGCCTGATACAATAGAGGAAAGACCTGTAACTACCATCGGTGAGGAAGCATTTAGTGGTTATGATTTGGTGTCAATTGTTTTGCCTGACACTTTGAAGACAATAGAAAAAGATGCGTTTTATCAATGTACTAATTTAAAAAGTATAGAAGTACCTGATGGGGTGACTGAAATTGGTACCCGTGCATTTGATAAATGTGAAGAAATTATAAATGTTAATTTACCTGATACATTAACATTACTTGATTCTGCTGCATTTTATGAATGCATTTCTTTAAAAGAAATAACAATTCCGAAAAACTTAACAGAATTAGAGAATGCATTGTTTTATGGATGTACTTCTTTAGAAAATATCGTAATTCCCGATAATATTGAAAAGATTGGAAAAAAGGTTTTTTATGGATGTGAAAACTTAAAATCTGTTACAATGTCTGACACCCTGATAGAGAAAGAAAAAAATAATTTTGATATATTTGATGGTTGTCCAAATGTGAAGATAAATGGTATACTGATTTCTGAGTTCAATACAGGAAGTTAATGATACATTGAATTAAAGCAAAATGTCAGAAACAGGGATTTGTAATTATAAACCTGTTTCTGACATTTTTGTTTGGATGTATAATTTTTAAGGTGATATAGTAATTGTTGGTACAATCCACCGTAGCGGCGAACACGGTTCGCCGCTACGAATTGTTTTGTGTTTGCACACAAAACAAATGACGGTCACTGACCGCCACTGCAGACAGCACATAACTTTCAATACATAAAAAGTTTTTGTTAAACATAAAATCCCATCAAGGCGGGCGTCCAATGAACGCCTCTAAAGGATGACAATTGGATATAAATAAAAATCAGTCGGGAAGACATTGTTTTGCATTATGCAAACTGTCTTCCCGACATTCATTTTACATTTTCAATTTTTAAATTTCAATTTGTAAACTTCCGCTCGGAAAATATAAGTTTCGCATTAATAAAACTATCTACACGAACAGGGTGCAGCGACACGCTGCTTACATGCTTTCGGGGCAAGAAATGTTGAACATTGTAAGAACATTTTTGATAACGGCTCTTACGCAGTTGCAAAGTGCAAGTCTTGCCTGCATAAGACCTTCTTCTTCGCCCTTAACACGGCAAGCGTTGTAGAATTTGTGGAAAAGTGTTGCAAGCTGTGTTACATAGCGTGTAACCTTGGTCGGATCGTAATCCTTTGCCGCACTGATGATTTCGTTGGTGTATGACGCAAGATGATTGATGAGTTCCTTTTCTTCGGGAGCTGTGAGGAGTGCAAGCTCTGCATCTGTACATTCTCTCGGAGAAATGCCCTCTTTTGCAAGTGACTTGAAGATACTGCAAATTCTTGCGTGTGCGTATTGAACATAATAAACAGGGTTCTGATTGTCCTGACTTACTGCAAGGTCAAGGTCAAAGTCCATCTGTGTGTTAGCCTCTTTGGTGTTAAAGAGGAATCTTGCGCTGTCAACAGGCACTTCGTCAAGCAAATCTCCAAGCTGAATAGCCTTGCCTGTACGCTTGCTCATTTTTACAAGCTCACCGTCCTTAACAAGCTTAACAAGCTGCATAAGAACAACATTGAGCTTGTCACCGTCATAGCCGATAGCGTCCATTGCGCCTTTCATTCTCATAACATGACCGTGATGGTCTGCTCCCCAAACATCAATAAGAGTTGTGAATCCACGGTCAAATTTGTTCTTGTGGTATGCAATGTCGGCTGTAAAATATGTCGGGTTGCCGTTCTGACGAATGAGAACATCGTCCTTTAATTCAAGGTTGTCAATGTATTTCTGTGACTTGCCCTCTTTGAGAAGCTTCTGTGTGAGCACCTCTTTGTTCTTGTACCAAACGGCACCATCTTTTTCGTAGGTAAGTCCTTTTTCTGTGAGAAGGTCAACAACAGCCTTAACAGCACCGCTCTTGTGAAGCTCGCTTTCAAAGAACCACTTGTCATAGAAAATTTTGTATTTTTCCATATCGGCCTGCATCTTCTTGATGTTCTTAGGAAGTGCATAGTCAACAAGAGCCTTTTTGCGTTCTTCTGCGCTTACATTAACAAGACTGTCGCCGTTTAGGTCAGCATATTCTTTTGCAAGGTCTTTGATGTCCTCACCCTGATAGCCGTCCTCGGGAAACTCTATCTCATCGCCCTTGAAAATCTGAAGATATCTTGCTTCAAGTGAACAGCCGAACTTTTCAATCTGATTGCCGGCGTCGTTTACATAAAATTCACGCCATGCGTTGTAGCCCGCTTTGTCAAGAACAGCGGCAAGACAGTCACCGAGAGCGCCGCCTCTTGCGTTGCCCATGTGCATAGGACCTGTCGGGTTGGCTGATACAAACTCAACCATAACCTTTTCATCTCTGCCGTATTCACTTCTGCCGTATGCCTCGGGATTGGCAAGGATTTCTCTGATTACAGCCGAATAAAATCCAGTGCCGAGGAAGAAGTTGATGAATCCCGGACCTGCTGTTTCAAAGCGGTCAAACATTGTACCCTCAAGGTCAAGGTTTGATGTGATAGCCTGTGCAATTTTGAAAGGCGGCATACGGAATGCCTTTGCGCCTGCCATTGCCGCATTTGTTGCAAAGTCGCCGTGGCTTCTGTCTGCGGGTGTTTCAATGATAAACGGAGCGGCCTCCGCCTGCGGAAGTTCACCGTTTGATATTGCCTTTTCGATAGCGTTTTCAATTGCTTTTTTTAGCTGTTGTACAGCAAGTGCGTATGTATCCATATCAATCTACCTCATTTTCAAACTTTTCTTTTTCTTCAACCGTAATTTTAAACTTGTTTTCGCTCACAAGGTCATTGTTGAAATCAAGCGTGTAACTGACCTCAAGCGTTCCGCCGTTTTTGGTGAGGGAGTTGTTCATTGTTTTTGTGAAAACTCCTATCATAAGGTCGCCTGCAGGCGTCTGATACAGGCATTGATGCCGTCTGCCTTTTTCAAGCATAAGCTGTGAACGCATGGGACCTTTGCGTGTAATTGTCACCGTATTGTCCTGAACTTTAATGAGATTGTCGTAAAAGCTCTGCGGTGCATCCTCGTCATATTCTTTGTAGCCTATGTAACAATGGTCTTTTTTCATCAGAAAATTTCCCTCTGTGAGAACCTCAATTCTGTCGCTTTCATCGTCAAGAATCTGTTCGCCCAGAATGGAAATCATATATTTGCATTTTTTCTTTTCCTTATCTGTCATATCTTTCCTCATTAATACTGCTCAATGTCAATTTGTGTAACAGTATGCTCCATATTTCTGCCGAGAAACAGTCCTGCAACGCTTTTAAATCCGTCGGGAGTGTCGCTTACATAAAATTCGGGAGTCTGATGCACACCGTCTGTGTTGAGCAGATTGTTTTCTCTAAGAATTTTTGAGCAATAGATTGCAGTTTCATATCCCGAATCAACAAGCGTAACGCCGTCACCCATAAAGTCAGCAATTGCATCACGCAAAAGCGGATAGTGAGTGCAACCGAGAATGAGGGTGTCAACGCCTGTTTCCTTGAGTTCGGAAAGATATCTTCTGATAACAAGCCGTACAATCTGATCGTCACGACAGATGAAACCGTTTTCAACAAGCGGAACAAAAAGCGGACACGCCTGCTCATAAACCTTGTATTTCGGATTAAGCTTTTCAAGACGGAGCTTGTAGCTGTGGCTCGAAATGGTTGCGGCAGTGCCGATAATTCCGATTTTACCGTTCTTTGTTTTTCGGTCGGCAATGAATGCGGTCGGGTTTACAACACCTGTGTACGGAACGGAAAGCTTTTCTTCAAGCATATCGCCTGCAACCGAACTTACCGTACCGCAGGCTGCAACAACTGTTTTGACATTGTGTTTCAACAGAAAATTTGCGTCCTGAAGGGCATACTTTGAAATTGTTTCACGACTTCTGTTGCCGTAGGGTACTCTTCCCGTATCTCCAAAGTATATTATTTTCTCGTTTGGCAGCACATGCAAAAACTCTTTTACAGCGCTGAGTCCGCCTAATCCGGAGTCAAAAACTCCGATAGCATCTTGACAAGACATAATAAAACCTTCTTTTACATTAATATACAGCTTAAATAATAACACAATAATGTGCGTCTTGCAAGTCAAAACCTTTGACAAATCTGTTATTTGATTGTATAATGAATTCTGACAAACTAATCCGAGAGGAAGATTAAGTTGGAATTTAAAAAAGCTTTTGATTATATCGTCGGCAAGGTTGAAGAAGAACTTGTAAAACAGAATTATACAAAGCAGAAGGTTGTTGCCGAAAACGACAACGAGCTTGTTTCGCTTTTTACAAGTGCGTCACTTGCATATTCGGTAGTATATTATAAGGATAAGGAACAGATGGTACTCCGTTCCTGCACAATGACCGATGAAGGTCCCGACAACGAATGGAAAACACTTGCAACATGGCTTTACGATGAAACAGTCGGCACACAGAAGGACGCCGACAGTATCGCAAATGACTTTATCGAAGGCGTTTCGGGTACACTTGCAATCAAAAGGGCAAAGCAGGTTAAGCAGAAAAAGAAAAAGGATGACGACGGAACCGCCGATCCGAAGTTTCTCGCAAAGCGTTTTGTAACATATTTCCCCGAGCTTCGTGAGGAAATTAAAAACGAGGAAGATTGCTACTTCCCGTTCAGAGGCGCAACATTTGCAAAAGAGCATATTGCTCCGAAGATTCCCATGTATATTAAGCGTGCAAATAAGAATGAAATCGAGAAGTTTGCAAATGTGTTCAATGTTCAGTACAACAACGGTGATGTTGACACAAGGGCAATCATCACAATCGTTTTGCTCAATTCACTTGATGACGCTGAGTATAATGCACTTTATGAGCATTTCAACGACGAACTCAAGGTTGCCGCTTTAAATGCAAGGGCTTTTAAGGGCAAGACGGTAAAGCCTGAAAAAGTTAAGAAAGTTAAGGCAAAGGCAAACACTCTTACAAAGAACTGATTTAATTGAAATTCACCGTAAAATCCCGTCTTGACGGGCGGGTTTTACGGAATATCGCAGAAAACACAGAATTTCTGCGGATAAATTGCAAAAAAGGCTTGACTAAAGCCTTTATATATGGTAGAATAACCTTACCTCTGAAAGGGGCTTATTTTTTTGTGCCCTATTGAGGGAGGCTAAAATATTCCGAAAAAACCGGGAGGTGCCGTTATGAGAGTAAAAATCACATTGGCCTGCACAGAGTGCAAACAGCGTAATTACAACACAATGAAGAACAAGAAGAACAGTCCTGACAGACTTGAAATGAACAAGTACTGCCGTTTCTGTAAAAAACACACTCTTCACAAGGAAACAAAATAACGGAGGTACATCATGGCTGAGAAAAAGTCTGAAAATGCAAAAGCAGCTGCTAAAAAGACTGCTAAGAAGCCTAATGTTTTCAAAAGGCTCGCAAAGTACCTCGGCTCCTGTAAGAGTGAAATCAAAAAGATCACATGGCCCACAGCGAAGCAGACAACAAAGAACTTTGGTATTGTCATTGCTATGGTAGCTATTGTAGGCGTATTTATATTTGCCCTTGATCAGGGCTTGTACGCTCTCGTTGGTCTTTTTATGAACACAACCGCCTGATTCGTATCTGACATTGCTTGAATCACGAAAGGAAGAAAGTTGTTATGGCAGAATCAGAAGCAAGATGGTATGTTGTTCATACCTATTCGGGTTATGAAAATAAGGTTGCAACAGATCTTATGACCACAGCCGAAAACAGAAATCTTCAGGATATGATTATTGATGTCAAAGTTCCTGTTGAAATCGTAACCGAAACAGTCGGCGATAAGACCAAAGAGGTTGAAAACAAACTGTTTCCGGGCTATGTTTTCGTTAAGATGGTCTATACAGACGAAACCTGGTATGTTGTGCGCAACATCAGAGGCTGTACAGGATTTGTGGGACCCGGATCAAAGCCCGTACCACTTACAGATGCGGAAGTTTACAGAATGGGTGTTGAAACACGAAGTGTTAAGCTTAACTATTCTGTCGGCGATTCAGTTCGCATTATAGACGGTCCGCTAGAGGATTTTGTCGGTGTTGTTGAAGAAATTGATGCTGACAAAGATTATGTCCGTGTAGTTGTTTCTATGTTCGGACGAGAAACTCCGGTTGAACTTGAGCTTGCTCAGGCTGAACCGATAGAAGATTAATCAAATAATAATCAGCCGATTGGCTTTTTATTGGGAGTGTAACGCTCCCTGTGGGAGGGACCCTACACAGTGGCGTCCCGCAATTTACCACGAATTTTGGAGGTGCAAACACAATGGCTCAGAAGGTTGTAGGCTTAATTAAGCTGCAGATTCCCGCCGGAAAGGCTACTCCGGCACCACCTGTTGGTCCGGCTCTCGGTCAGCACGGTGTAAACATTGTTGCGTTCACAAAGGATTTTAATGAGCGTACAAAGAATGATATCGGTCTTATCATTCCGGTAGTAATTACTGTATATGCAGACCGTTCATTCACTTTCATTACAAAGACTCCGCCTGCTGCGGTTCTTCTTAAGAAGGCTTGCGGTATCGACAGCGGTTCAGGCGTACCTAATAAGACAAAGGTAGCTCAGATCACTCGTGAGCAGATCACAAAGATTGCAGAGCAGAAGATGCCTGACCTCAACGCAGGTTCACTTGATGCTGCTATCAGCATGATTTCCGGTACAGCAAGAAGCATGGGTATTACAGTAGTTGACTAATTATTTCCGGGTGGGAGGATAATTCCGATTGACCACCTAACAATGGAGGAAGACTGATGAAACACGGTAAGAAATATGTTGACGCTGCTAAGCTCGTTGACAGAACTAAATTATATGATACAAACGAGGCACTTGACACAGTTATCAAGACTGCAGTTGCTAAGTTTGACGAAACAGTTGAGCTTCATGTAAAGCTCGGCGTTGACAGCCGTCATGCTGACCAGCAGGTTAGAGGTGCGGTTGTTCTTCCTAACGGTACAGGTAAAAAGGTTAGAGTTCTTGCAATTTGTAAGGGCGCTAACGAAGAACTTGCCAAGGAAGCCGGTGCTGACTTTGTCGGTGCTGAGGATATGACACAGAAGATTCAGCAGGAGAACTGGATGGACTTTGATGTTCTTATTACAACTCCCGATTGCATGGGTCTTGTAGGTCGTCTTGGTAGAATCCTCGGTCCCCGCGGTCTTATGCCAAACCCAAAGGCAGGTACTGTAACTCCTGACATTGCCAAGGCTGTTAAAGAAGCTAAGGCAGGTAAGATTGAGTACCGTCTTGACAAAACAAACATCATTCACTGCCCAATCGGTAAGGCAAGCTTTGGCGCTGAGAAGCTCGGTGAAAACCTTGACACTCTCATGGGCGCTATCGTAAAGGCTAAGCCTGCTGCTGCTAAGGGTCAGTACATCCGCTCAGTTGCCATTACTTCAACAATGGGCCCGAGCGTTCGCATCAACCCTGCTAAGTTTGGTGCTTAATTTCAGTTATTTACACAATAGTGTGAATATATAAAATTCGCTGTTCTAAAGACAGCAGGTGCGTAAGCGTAAAGGTTTTTCCTGCCTGCCGAGGAAGATGCAAATTACATTGTTTTGTGTTTTTGCAGCCGTCCGAGGTAAAACGGACGGCTGTTTTTTATGAACTGCGTTACAAATATTTTGGAGGTGAATTTATCTTGCCAAGTCAAAGTGTTTTAGAGCAGAAGAAAGCAATTGTTGCAGAGCTTTCAGAAAGACTCAAAAGCTCAATCACAGGTGTGGTTGTCAGCTACGAAGGTATTAACACAGAGGACGATACAAAGCTCAGAAAAGAGCTTCGTGAGAACGATGTTAAGTACACTGTAGTAAAGAACACACTTCTTTCCCGTGCTTGCGAGGAAGCAGGTCTTGATGACATTAAGCCTGTTCTCGAGGGTACAACAGCTATTGCTACAAGCGACAGCGAGTACGCTGCTGCTGCAAGAATCCTTTGCAACTATGCTAAGGATCATGACAACTTTAAGGTTAAGTCAGCTTATCTTGACGGTGCCGTAATTGATATGGACACAATCGTTGCCCTTTCAAAGCTCCCAACAAGAGAAGTTCTTCTTGCAAATGTTCTTGGTGCATTCCAGGCACCTATCGCATCCTTTGCACGTGCCGTACAGGCTATCGTTGACAAGGGTGGCGTTGAAGCTTGTGCTGCTGAGGCAGCAGAAGAGGCTCCTGCTGAGGCAGAAGCTCCTGCAGCAGAATAATCGGCTGCAATTAATTAAAATTTTACTAATTATCATATTGGAGGTAAATTACAATGGCATCAGAGAAAATTACTGCTATTATTGAAGAATTAAAAGGCCTCACAGTTCTTGAGCTTTCAGAGCTCGTTCACGCTGTAGAGGATGAGTTTGGTGTATCAGCTGCTGCTGCAGTTGCAGTTGCTGGTCCTGCTGCTGACGGTGGCGCTGCTGCTGCTGAGCAGACAGAGTTTGATGTAGTTCTTAAGGCTGCAGGCGGCAACAAGATTGCTGTTATCAAGGTTGTTCGTGAAGTAACAGGTCTTGGTCTTAAGGAAGCAAAGGCACTCGTTGACGGTGCTCCTAAGGCTCTCAAGGAAGGCGTTTCTAAGGAAGACGCTGAAGCTATTAAGACTAAGCTCGAAGAGGCTGGCGCTGAAGTAGAACTTAAGTAATTTTACTTATAGCTTGCATTTTAAGTCCGACAGATTTCTGTCGGACTTTTTTGCGTTTATTGTTAAAATTTGTCATTTTTGATTTTGTATAAATTCAATTTTTTATCTTACAATAAAAGAGTATGGACAATATAATCACAATGTCTGTTTTAACTGCTTTTGATTACTGTTTTGCTTGACGAGCCGATTCTTTTGTGATAAACTATTAACGAACATAGGGTGTTGGATATTAACGCTGACAAGGGGTATTTGTCGCAATTCCACTATCTATGTGAATTCAGAAAACATAGAAAGGTTGATACTGAAATGGCAAAGATTGATTTAACAAAGTACGGTATTACAGGTACCACTGAAATCGTTCACAATCCTTCTTATGAAGAGCTTTTCAAAGAAGAAACAAGACCCGAACTCGAGGGCTATGAAGTTGGTCAGGAAACTGAGCTTGGCGCAGTTAATGTTAAGACCGGCGTTTACACAGGTCGTTCACCTAAGGACAAGTTCATCGTTATGGACGAGAACTCAAAGGACACTGTTTGGTGGACTTCTGACGAGTACAAGAACGACAACCATCCTGCATCTGAGGAAACTTGGAAGGCAGTTAAGGAAATCGCAAAGAAAGAGCTTTCTAACAAGAAGCTTTATGTTGTAGATGCTTTCTGCGGTGCTAATAAGGACACAAGAATGGCTGTTCGTTTCATCGTTGAGGTTGCTTGGCAGGCTCACTTTGTAACAAATATGTTCATCACTCCTTCAGCTGAAGAGCTTGAAAACTTTGAGCCTGATTTCGTTGTTTACAACGCATCAAAGGCTAAGGTTGAAAACTACAAGGAGCTCGGTCTTAACTCAGAAACAGCTGTTGTATTCAACATCACAAGCCGTGAGCAGGTTATCATCAACACATGGTACGGCGGTGAGATGAAGAAGGGTATGTTCTCAATGATGAACTACTACCTCCCGCTCAAGGGCATCGCATCAATGCACTGCTCAGCTAACACAGATAAGAACGGCGAGAACACAGCTATCTTCTTCGGTCTTTCAGGTACAGGTAAGACTACACTTTCAACAGATCCTAAGAGACTCCTCATCGGTGATGACGAGCACGGCTGGGACGACAACGGCGTATTCAACTTTGAAGGCGGCTGCTATGCTAAGGTTATCAACCTTGACAAAGAGTCAGAGCCTGACATCTACAACGCTATCAGAAGAGACGCTCTTCTTGAAAATGTTACTGTTGACAAGGAAGGCAAGATTGACTTTAACGACAAGACTGTAACAGAGAACACTCGTGTATCATATCCGATTGATCACATTGACAACATTGTTCGCCCTGTTTCTTCCGCTCCTGCTGCAAAGAATGTAATCTTCCTTTCAGCTGATGCTTTCGGCGTACTTCCGCCTGTTTCAATCCTCACACCTGAGCAGACAAAGTACTACTTCCTCTCAGGCTTCACAGCTAAGCTTGCAGGTACAGAGCGTGGCATCACAGAGCCAACTCCAACATTCTCAGCTTGCTTCGGTCAGGCATTCCTCGAGCTTCATCCTACAAAGTATGCTGAAGAGCTCGTTAAGAAGATGGAAATGAGCGGTGCTAAGGCATACCTCGTAAACACAGGTTGGAACGGCTCAGGCAAGCGTATCTCTATTAAGGATACTCGTGGTATCATCGACGCTATCCTTGACGGTTCTATCACAAAGGCTCCTACAAAGACAATTCCACACTTCAACTTTGAAGTTCCTACAGAGCTCCCCGGCGTTGATTCAGGCATCCTCGATCCTCGTGACACATATGCAAATGTTGCTGATTGGGAAGAGAAGGCTAAGGATCTTGCAAGCCGTTTTGTTAAGAACTTTGCTAAGTACGAAGGCAACGAAGCTGGTAAGGCTCTCGTTGAAGCAGGTCCTAAGGCTTAATTTGCCCGACTGCGCTTAACGCATCATAATTGGTGCAACCTTTATCTAAATAAAAATTTCACCCGAAAGGTTTTTGAAAAAATTCCTTTCGGGTGTTTTTTATTGAGATTATACTTACAAAAATGCGGACATTTCTTTTATGTTTTCTTCTTCGGTTTCTAACATTCTTTTGGCGAGGAGGCTGACATGGGGGTCATTGCCGTTGTATTCTCGGATTTTGCGTGACATTTTATTCACTCCCATTGTGTTGCCTTTTATCATCATTTCGGCAATATGCGAAGATGACGAGTCACGCTTTAAATCCCTTTGTGCGGCATAGCGTGTCATTGCTTTTGTCATATTACTCACTCTGTGTGGCTCTGCACCACGATTTTGCAACATTTTATTTGCACAATGATACAGCTTTCCGTATTTAATAAGATGTTCGCACAAAACACCGTCAACCTTGCTGTCCTTCAAACTTTTCCTCACGCTCGTAATTCCCTGACAGCCCATTTCGGCATTCTGCAAAACGCAGTTGAGCATTTCAATATCGTTAGTCATAACAAATCACCTCTGTAGATATTATTTACGGGAATTTTTGTATTTATGCAACCGTAAAAAATTAGGTTGCAACACAGCCGTTTTTATGGTTTAATATCTATTAGATAATAAAAAACAGGTGATTTTATGGCTGACGCAAAGTTACATACAATAAAACTTCCGTATCCCGACAAGGGTGACAGAAATGTTTGGGTTTATGTTCCGTCACATTCATACGGTGAAAAACTGCCCGTTGTCTATATGACAGACGGACAGAATCTTTTTGACGATAATTCAACTCCGCACGGTTCGTGGGAGGTTGTAAAAGCTGTTGAAAATGAGCAGAAAAGCGGTGTAGGCAACGCTGTAATCGTAGGTATTGACAACGGTAATGCTTGGCGTGACAGCGAGCTTACACCGAAATCAATCGGTGAGGTTCAGCACCTTGAAATGTTCTGTGAGGACTTCAAACCGGAGGGCGAAATCTTTGACAATTTTCTTATGAATACCGTCATTCCGTATGTTGAAAATAATTTCCCCGTATGCACCGACAGACAGAATGTTGCCGTCTGCGGAAGCTCATCGGGCGGACTTATGTCATTCTTTTCGGCTTTTGAACACCCGGAAAAATTCGGCTATGCAGGTGTGTTTTCTCCTGCATTTCTCTGTTACACAAGAGAGGATTGGGCGAAATATCTTTCGACAAAAATTGTTGAAAATATGCCGTACCTCTACATCTATACGGGTAACGGTGACGAGCTTGAAGAGATGATTTTTGAAAGCACCGAAATGCTCTATGAACTTTTGGAAGAAAGCTTCTACCCGTATGACAGAATGAACGAGGTCATTCTTTTTGAAAACGCACACAATGAAAAATCTTGGCGAGAAATTTTCCCCGATTTTCTCCACACATTTTTGAGCAGACTTTGATAATATGAACAGCAAAATTGATATAAAAATATGCACCATTGATATGCTGACGGACCTGCAATATCTTTGCAGAACAACTTTTTACGAAACTTTCTCCGATTCAACCGATGAGGAGGATATGCGAAAATTTCTTGCAGAAACCTATTCAGCGGAAAAGCTGTCAGCAGAACTTGCAAACTCCGAAAGTGTAACCTTTATAGCGTACAAAAACGGTACTCCTCTCGGATATCTAAAACTGAATATCGGCAATGCGCAGACTGAAAAATGCCTTGACAATGCGCTTGAAATTCAACGCATCTATATTCTGAAAAGTGCCAAAGGACATGGCATAGGCTCAGCCTTTATGCAGATTGCGGAGAATTTTGCAAGTGAGAAAAAACTTTCAACAATATGGTTCGGTGTATGGGAACATAACGAGCCTGCAAAGAAATTCTACAAATCAAAAGGATATGAAAAATTTTCACATCACACATTTGTCATCGGTGACGATATGCAAACCGATTTCCTTTTGAAAAAGGAAATTTTATGATTTGGGGCAAAACAAAAAGGACAGCCTTAAAAGACTGTCCCAAAAATGTGATTTGGTTTAAATTGAAATTATGCGATGATTTCGCCGTCAACCGTACCGCCAAGACCTGCGGCATTTGATTCGTCTGTATCAATGTGCATTGCAGGAGCGTAGTTTGCGTTTACTCTGATTACAACATCACCGAATGTTGTTGCTCTGCCTGTATTTTCGCCAACCTTAACCGAAACGAGCTGTTTGTCTTTAAGACCAAACTCCTCGGCAGTTTTCGGATCAAGGTGAATGTGTCTTTTAGCGGCAATTACACCGCATTCGATTTCAACTTCGCCCTCGGGACCGACAAGCTTGCAACCGGGTGTGCCTGCAATATCGCCTGATTCTCTGACAGGAGCGGCAATGCCGAGCTTACGAGCGTCTGTAAGAGAGATTTCAACCTGATCTGCACTTCTTTCGGGACCGAGAATTGACATTTTCATTTCACTTTTCGGACCTACAACAGTTACCTTTTCAACACAGGCAAACTGTCCGGGCTGTGAAAGATTCTTTTTGTTTGTAAGAGTTGCGCCCTTGCCAAAGAGAGCCTCAAGAGTTTCTTTGGTAACATGAACATGATGCGCTGATGTTTCAACCATTACTTTCATTTTGTGTACCACCATTCAATTAGAATTCGCCGTACGGCTTCGTGTTTATTTTACTACTTTATTCTTGGAATTTCAACATTTTTGATAAATTTAAATCTTTATTTTGGGAGAGAAAATTATGTATAATACCTGGGAAGAATTAAAATCGGCTTGTGAAAACTGTCACAGGTGTGAACTCTGCGAAACTCGCACAAATGTTGTTGTGGGCGTCGGCAACGAAAATGCAGAGGTTATGTTCATCGGTGAAGGTCCCGGCGAAAACGAGGATCTTCAAGGCGAACCGTTTGTCGGCAGAGCAGGCAAACTGCTTGACAAAATGCTTGTGGCTGTTGACCTTGACAGAAACAAGAATATTTACATTGCCAATATGGTAAAGTGCCGTCCGCCGAAGAACCGTGATCCAAAGCCTGAAGAACAGGAAATGTGCATTGAGTGGCTCAGAACACAGGTGAGAATGATCAAGCCGAAAATTATTGTCTGTCTCGGCAGAATTGCGGCGGCAAGGCTCATTAAATCGGATATCAAAATCACAAAGGAACACGGTCAGTGGATTGAGAAAAACGGTGTGCTTATGATGGCAATGCTTCATCCTGCGGCAATTTTGCGTGATCCACGCAGAAAGCCCGACGCTTTTGATGATTTCTTAAAGCTCCGTGATAAAATCAACGAGGTCTGTAATCATACATATTAATAATTTTTTGCAGCGGAGGTTTAGTGTGACCTCTGCTGTTTTTATATGTATAATTTCAAAATATTGTACATACAGATGACGAATACGGTAAGATTTCTGTTGATATTGCGGTGCTAATTTGGTATAATTAGTATGCAAAGCACAGCGATTTTTTCTGTAAGAAACATATGAAAAGGGTGATTTTATGAGCCTCGTAGAATTTAATAATGTTTACAAAAGATACAAAACGGGTGAGATTGTCATCAATGCGGTTGACGGCATTTCGTTCAAGGTTGAGGAGGGCGAGTTTGCAATTGTAGTCGGTGCGTCCGGTGCAGGCAAGACAACCGTTCTGAATATTCTCGGCGGAATGGACAGTTGTTCCGAGGGCGAAATCATTGTCGGCGGAAAGGATATAAGCAAATTTAAAGACAAACAGCTTATTGAGTACAGACGGCATGACATAGGCTTTGTGTTCCAGTTTTACAACCTTGTTCATAACCTAACGGCAAAGGAAAATGTTGAGCTTGCCGCTCAGATTTGCAGCAATCCTCTTGACAGTGAAACTGCTCTTGACAGCGTGGGCTTGCTTGAAAGGGCAAACAACTTTCCCGCACAGCTTTCGGGCGGTGAACAGCAGAGAGTTTCAATCGCAAGAGCACTTGCCAAAAGACCGAAGCTTTTGCTTTGTGACGAACCGACAGGTGCGCTTGACTACAACACGGGCAGACAGATTCTGAAATTGTTGCAGGAAACCTGCCGTAAAGACAAAATGACCGTTGTTCTCATCACTCACAACGGAGCAATAACACCGATGGCGGATCACATTATAAGAATGAAAAGCGGAAAAATTGTTGAAGATATTTACAATGAAAATCCGAAAAATGTTGAAGAAATTGAGTGGTAAAAAATGAAAAGGAGGTGTCACAATGACTAAATCCTTGATAAAAAACACATTCAGAGAAATTAAAAATACAAAAGCAAGATTTATCTCAATTATGGCGATTATCGCCCTCGGAGTGGGATTTTTTGCCGGAATAAAGGCAACGGTTCCGTCAATGTACAATCTTGCAAGAACCTACACGGACGAGCAGGAGCTTATGGATTACCGACTTGTGTCAACGGTCGGATTTGATGAGGATGACATAAAGGCGGTAAAAAATACGGACGGAGTAACCTCTGTTATGCCGTCATATTTCTGCGATGTTCAGACCGATGCCGACAGCGGCGGCAGGACTATGAGAGTCATTGCGCTTCCCGAAAAATACGGTGATAATTCCGTTCAGAACAAGCTTGTTTTGACGGAAGGCAGACTTCCCGAAAAGTCGGGTGAAATTGCAGCCGATTCAAGCTCGTTCACGGCAGAGGGTTATAAAATCGGCGACAAAATCAGATTTGCAAAACAGACGGGCGATACAGATACTTCAACCGAACTTAAAACCCTTGAATACACGGTGGTCGGTCTTGTGCAGTCACCTCTTTACATAGCATATCAGCGAGGAACTACGACGGTCGGCAACGGAAAAATCTCGGATTATTTCTACATTTGCCCCGAAGATTTCGCCTTTGAACGCTACACGGAGCTTTATGTAAAAACCGATATTTCGGATAAATTCTTGGCATACACGGACGATTATGATAATGCCATAGAGAATAAAGCCGCCGATTTTGAAAAGGTGGGAGAGAACAGGAGCAACAGCTTTACGGTTGAGGTTATCGACAAGGCTAAGAACGACCTTGCAGATGCAAAACAGGAGTATTCGGACAATAAAGAAAAAACCGAAAAGAAGCTTGCCGATGCAAAGACGGCGATTGATGACGGCAAAAAAGAGCTGAAAACCAAGACCGATGACGCACAGAAAAAACTTGATTCGGCAAAACAGCAGATTGAGGACGGCAAGACACAGCTTGAAAATTCACGGAATGAATACAACACAAAAATTGCCGATGCACAGGCTCAGATTGCCGAAAAGGAAAGTCAGCTTAATTCTGCCGAAAAACAATATAATTCTTCAAAAGCAGAATTTGATAAAGAAATTTCAAAATCACAGGCTGAAATAGAAAATGCGGAATATCAGTTGCAGTCGGCAAAGGATACATTTCAAACCGAACAGGAACCACAACTTTTGGCAGGAATAAGTCAGGCTGAGGACGCCGTTTCGGCTTTGCAGTATCAAATCAGTCAGACAACCGATGAAGAAACGCTTGCTGTTTTGAACGCACAGCTTGAACAGGCTCAGCAGAAGCTTGACGAACTCAACGCAACATACGATTCCGCAAAGGCACAGCTTGAAGAAAGCGAAAGCCGACTTTCTGAAAGCAAGGCACTTTTTGAACAGAAAAAGAGTGAGGGACAGGCTCAGCTTGACTACGCATATTCACAGATTTCAAGCGGAAGAACACAGCTTGATGCCGCAAAAGCAGAACTTGCACAACAGTCGGCAGACGGTCAGGCACAGCTTGATTCGGCAGAAAGCAAGCTGAATGACGCTCAGAGCGAGTACGACAGCGGTGTTGCGAAGCTTGCCGAGGAAAAGAAAAACGGTGAGAAAAAACTCTCCGATGCACAGACGGAATACGATGACGGTGTTAAAAAAGCCGATGAAGAATTCAAAAAGGCAGAGGATAAAATCAAAGATGCAGAGGAAGAAATTAATTCTCTTACAGAACCAAAGTGGTATGTCTTCGACAGAAGCGACAACCCGGGTTACTCAACATTTTCTTCAAATACTGACAGACTCGGGGCTGTTGCAACGGTATTCCCCGTATTTTTCCTGCTTGTAGCGGTGCTTGTCTGCGTAACCACAATGACAAGACTTATTGAGGAAAAGCGTACCGAAATCGGAACGCTGAAAGCACTCGGCTACAGCAACACAAGTATTATAATGAAGTTTGTAATCTACTCGTTGCTTGCGGCTGTTATCGGAAGTGTAATCGGTATTTTAATCGGCATTTTCACCTTGCCGTTTGTAATTTATGATGCTTACAAAATTATGTACTACATCGGCGATATAACGCTGATACCAGACTATACAAGCATAATTTTTGGAATTGTTGCCGCAGTTGTCTGCACGGTTGTTGTGTCGGTTGTAGTGTGTGCAAAATCTCTGCACGAAAAGCCTGCGGCTGTTATGCGGCCGAAAGCACCTAAGGCGGGCAAGAGAATTTTGCTTGAACGCATAAAACCGTTGTGGTCACATATGAGCTTTAACTCAAAGCTGACCGCAAGAAATCTGTTCAGATACAAGGTAAGACTTTGTATGACTGTTATCGGTGTGGCAGGCTGTACGGCTCTGATTGTTGCCGCATTCGGTTTGCTCAACAGCTTTGAACCGATGACACACGATCAGTTTGAAACAATCTATAAATACGATGCCGTTGTTGTTCCGAAAGACAGCGGAAGTGCCGACAATCTTTCGTTTTTGACAGATACACTTGATAAAAACAGCAATGTCAAACTCTCAATGCTTGTTTCACAGCAGGAATGTACGGTAACACACGGCAGTAAGGTTAAGGACAGCGACACAAATCTTGTTGTACCGCAGAATCCCGAAAAGTTTGACGAAATTGTTTCTCTGCATACAAGAAAAGGCAAAGAAGAACTCAAGCTTTCGGACAACGGAGTAATGCTCAGCGAAAAAATGTGCAGTGAGCTTGGAATAAAAACGGGCGACAAAATCACACTGAATGTTGACGGCAAAAAGGCAGAGGTCAAGGTCAGCGGAATTTTTGAACAGTACCTTTACAATTTTGTCTATATGACGCCAACCGCCTATAAGAGCTTGTTCGGCAGTGACTGCACCTATAATATGGCTGATGTCGCACTCAAAGATACCTCGGATTCCGCCTGCGACAAATTCGGTTCACAGGTTTTATCCGATGATAAAATTGCGGCGGTAAGCTACATTGCATCAAGCTTGAACGAATTTAGAAATATGCTCAACTCTCTTGATATGGTTGTTACGGTTATGATAATCTGCGCAGCGGCACTTGCCTTTGTTGTACTCTACAACCTGACTAATATCAACATTGCCGAGCGTGTCCGTGAAATTGCAACCTTTAAGGTTCTCGGATTCTACAACCGCGAAACTTCATCATTCATTTACAAAGAGAACATAATTTTGACTATCCTCGGAATTTTCGTAGGTCTGTTCCTCGGAAACCTTTTGACGGGCTTTATCATTCAGACGGTTGAGGTTGACAATGTTATGTTCGGAAGAGATATTTATTTCACTTCATACCTCTATGCGGCAGGGCTGACATTCCTGTTTTCAATTCTTGTAAATGCGGTTATGAGCTTTAAGATTAAAGCCGTTAATATGGTTGAAAGCCTTAAAAGCGTTGAATAACGGAATATTTTGCCGTATGCTTAAAAAATCTTTTGTAAAATATTGATTGAATACAGCAATTGTGTTATAATACAGAAGAATAGGCTAAATAAATAGGCTGACAGGCAAAATATCTGTGAAAGGATAGTTACAGTAATGATAAAAGCTAATGAATACCGCACAGTCACCTGCGGTGAGTTAAGAGAAGAAAATATCGGACAGCAGGTCAGAGTTGCGGGCTGGGTTGAAAATATCCGTGACCACGGCGGTGTAATGTTTCTTGATATCCGTGATCAGTACGGTGTGCTTCAGGTTGTTGTTCACAACGATGAACTCCTTAAAGATATCAACAAGGAATGTACAGTAACTCTCAGCGGTACTGTTGTTAAGCGTGACGAAGAAACAATCAACAAGAAGATTGCAACAGGTTTCGTTGAAGTTCACACGGAGGACATCAAGGTTCTCGGCAAGTGTAAAAATGTTCTTCCGTTTGAGGTTGCAACCTCTACAAATACCAATGAAGAAGTAAGACTTAAATATCGTTTTCTTGACCTCCGTAACCCGAAGGTTCACAATAATATTATGATTCGTTCGCAGATTATCACATTTCTGCGCAATAAGATGAACGAAATGGGCTTTATGGAGATTCAGACTCCTATCCTTTCAACTTCATCTCCGGAGGGCGCTCGTGACTACCTTATCCCGAGCAGAAAGCACAAGGGCAGATTCTATGCTCTCCCACAGGCTCCTCAGATTTTTAAACAGCTCCTTATGGTGTCAGGCTTTGACAGGTATTTCCAGATTGCACCTTGCTTCCGTGATGAGGACGCCCGTGCAGACCGTTCACCGGGTGAGTTCTATCAGCTTGATTTTGAAATGGCTTTTGCAACACAGGAAGATGTATTTGCTGTTGCTGAAGAGGTTCTTTACGAAACATTCAAGAAGTTTTCAAATAAAGAGGTTTCAAAGCCTCCGTTTGCCCGTATTCCGTATGCCGAGAGTATGCTCAAGTACGGTACAGACAAGCCTGACCTCCGCAATCCGCTCGTAATTGTTGAAATCAGCGACATGTTTGAGGAAACAGACTTTGCTCCGTTCCGCAAAAAGACAGTTCGTTCAATCAATGTTCCGAACGCCGCAGGTCAGTCAAAGAAATGGTTCAAGAAGATGGAGGAGTTCGCTCTTTCAATCGGCATGAAGGGCCTTGGCTATGTTAAGGTTAGAGATGACCTCACATTTGACGGTCCGATTGACAAGTTCCTTAAAGAGGGCGACCGTGAAGAACTTATCAGCCGTAACGGTTCAAAAGCAGGCGATGTAATCTACTTTATCGCCGATACTGCTCAGGAAGCTCCAAAGCTTGCAGGTCAGATCAGAACAGAGGTTGCAAAGCGTCTTGACCTTATCGATACAAGCCGTTTTGAAATGTGCTTTATCGTTGACTTCCCGATGTTTGAGAGAGATGAAGAAACAAATCAAATTATCTTCACACACAATCCTTTCTCAATGCCGCAGGGCGGTCTTGACAGCCTTCTTAACAAGGATCCCGAAGAGGTTCTTGCTTATCAGTACGATATCGTTTGCAACGGTGTAGAGCTTTCATCAGGCGCTGTTCGTAACCACGATATTGAAATTATGAAGAAAGCGTTCGAGCTTGCCGGCTACAGCGAGGATGACCTCAAGGCTAAGTTCTCTGCACTCTACAATGCGTTCCAGTATGGTGCTCCGCCGCATGCAGGTATGGCTCCGGGTGTTGACCGTATGATTATGCTCCTTACAGAGGAAGAGAACATCAGAGAAGTAATTGCATTCCCGATGAACTCCAATGCTCAGGATCTTCTCCTCGGTTCACCGGGTGAGGTAACAGAACAGCAGCTCCGTGAGGTTCATATTAAATTAAGATAAAAACTGCATTTGCAGTCATATATTCAAACTCAAAGGGCGAGTTATATATTATATGACTTGCCCTATTTTCTTTAAAAAGGACGGTTTTTATGGTAACAAGAGAAGATGTTGAAAACATTGCGTTGCTTTCAAAGCTTTTTGTTCCCGAAGAGGAGCTTGACGGCCTTACAAAGTCAATGCAGGAAATCATAGATTTTGCTGACACAATCAATAACGCTCCGACAGACGGCGAGGAGTTTGACGATATTAACAATCTGTCAAATGTTTTTCGTGAGGATGAGGTTGTTGAGTCCTACGATACAAAGGAAATCCTTTCAAATGCTCCCGAGCAGGCAGAGGATCACTTCCTTGTAAGAAACAGAGAGTAAGGCGGTGTAAAAATGGGTTCTATTGAAAAAATTCATGAAATGCTTGTGTCAAAAGAGTGTTCATGTACCGAGCTTACAAAAAGCTATCTTGATGAAATCGAAAAGGCTGACGGCGAGCTTAACGCATATGTTAATGTAACAGGCGAGGAGGCTCTGAAAACTGCCGAGGCTGTTGACAGAAAAATTGCCTCAGGCGAGGAAATCGGTATGCTCGAGGGTGTTCCGATGACGCTCAAGGACAATATTTCAACAAAGGGAATTGAAACAACCTGTTGTTCAAAAATTCTCACAGGCTATAAGCCGATTTATAACGCAACCGTTTGGGAAACTCTTGCAGGCGAAAACGCAGTTATGCTCGGCAAGACGAATATGGACGAGTTCGCAATGGGCTCTTCATGCGAAACATCATACTTTGGCGGTGCAATGAATCCGTTTGATTCAAACTATGTTTCAGGCGGTTCATCAGGCGGTGTTGCAAGTGCGGTAGGCGCAAACATTGCAGCTTACGGTCTTGGCTCTGATACAGGCGGATCAATCCGTCAGCCGGCATCATTCTGCGGTATTGTAGGTCTTAAACCTACTTACGGTGCGGTTTCCCGTTACGGACTTATCGCATACGCAAGTTCACTTGACCAGATTGGACCGATTACAAAGTCTGTTGAGGACGCTGCAATTGTTTTTGATGCAATTTCAAAGAGAGATGAAAAAGATTCAACCTCAAAGGGCTTTGTCGGTGACACTTATTCAAAACTCAACAATGACATCAAGGGTATGAAAATCGGTATTGCAAAGGAATATCTTGAGGGTGTCCGTGACGATGTAAAAGAGGCTGTCTTAAAGGCTGCCGATATCTACAAGTCAATGGGCGCAGAGATTGTTTACTTTGACCTGCCAGAACTCAAATTTGCCCTTCCTGTTTACTATATCATCGCCTGTGCCGAGGCATCTTCAAACCTCGGCAGATATGACGGTATCCGTTTCGGTTACAAAACCGAGCATTACAACGGCACTCACGATATGGTCTGCCGTACCCGTTCGGAGGGATTCGGCGAAGAGGTTAAACGCAGAATCCTCCTCGGTACTTATGTTCTTTCCGCAGGTTACTATGACGCTTATTACAAAAAGGCTCAGAATCTTCGCGGCACTATCGTTAAGGCATTCAACAACGCATTTGAAAAGTGCGATGTAATCCTTGCTCCGACAGTTCCTATGACAGCATTTGAAAAGGGACATGCTGTAAGCGATCCGATTGAAACCTATCTTACGGATATCTGCACTGTACCTGTCAATATTGCAGGTCTGCCGGGTGTTTCGGTTCCGTGCGGATTTAACGCAAAGGGTATGCCGATTGGTATGCAGCTTATCGGCAAGAGCTTCGGCGAGGCTGAAATTCTTAATGCGGCATACAAATATCAGCAGGCTGCTGCTGAAAACTTTAAGGATACAAAGTGGGGTGTTAAGCTGTGAGTTACGAATTAGTTGCGGGTTTTGAAACCCATATTGAGCTTGCCACAAAGACAAAAATCTTCTGTGGCTGTACTACAAAATTCGGCGGTGCGCCAAACAGCCATTGCTGTCCCGTGTGTATCGGTTTGCCGGGAACACTTCCAAAGCTTAACCGTGAGGTAGTTCGCTATGCAATCCGTGCAGGTCTTGCAGTTCACGGTGAAATCGCAGAGATTTCAAAAATGGACAGAAAGAACTACTGCTATCCCGACCTTTCAAAGGCTTATCAGATCAGCCAGCTTTATGCTCCGCTTATTATAGGCGGTTATGTTGAGCTTTCAAACGGCAGAAAAATCCGTTTGCACCACATTCACATCGAAGAGGACGCAGGAAAGCTCATTCATCAGCACGGCGACACATATGTTGACTATAACCGTGGCGGTGTTCCTCTTATCGAAATCGTTTCAGAGCCTGACATTCGTTCAATTGACGAGGCAAGAGAGTATGTTGAAAAGCTTCAGCAGGTTATGCGTTACATCGGAATTTCCGACTGTAAGATGCAGGAAGGCTCAATGCGTTGCGATGTAAACATTTCGGTTCGTCCAAAGGGCAGCGAAAAGCTTGGTACAAGAACCGAAATTAAAAATATGAACTCAATTAACAACATAGCAAAGGCTATGGAGTATGAGTTTGAAAGACAGGTTGACCTTATTGAAAACGGCGGAAGTGTTGTTCAGAAAACTCTCCGTTATGACGACGCAACCAACACAACATCTTCAATGAGAAGTAAAGAGGATGCTCACGATTACCGTTATTTCCGTGATCCCGACCTTGTTACTATCCATGTTCCGAAAGATGTTGTTGAAGAAATCAAGGCTGCAATGCCTGAGCTTCCTGCCGACAAGTGCAGAAGATATATTGACGAACTTGCAATTCCCGAAAAGGATGCACAGCTTCTTACAAAGTACCGCAAAATCAGCGAGTATTTTGACAAGGCTTGCGAGGGCGTTAAGTCACCAAAGACAGTTTCAAACTTCATTATCGGTCAGATATTCCGCAGAACGGAAACTGAGGCTGACAAGGAAATCTTTGATGTTGCGGTTACTCCGGAACAGCTTAACGAGCTTGTAAAACTTCTTGACAGCGGTAAAATCCGCAACAACCTTGCGAAGGCAACACTTGAAAAAATGCTTGACAGCGGCAAGGGTGCTCTTGAATTTATCAGCGAAAGCGATATGGGCGGTCTTGACGAAAACGCACTCAACGATTTGTGCAAGCAGGCTGTTGAGGGCAATCCAAAGGCTGTTGAGGACTATAAGAACGGCAAGGAAAAGGCGATTAAGTCGCTTGTCGGAAATGTTATGAAGAACAGCAGAGGTAAGGCAGATCCTGCTCTTGCAGAGTCAAAAATTAAGGAACTTATCGGCTGATAACTTAAACCTTCACGGGGGTGTGTCTTATGAAAGAAAAAATCAAAGTAACGGCAGTTGTAATGTTTCTCGGAGTTATATTTTCGGGAATTTTGGTTGCATACAAGCTGGTTAATACGATTATCCCGTCATTTGACGGCGGATCGGCATCGGTATTCGACTATCTGCTAATCGTGACCGTCACCGTTTCAATGGTGCTGAAGCTCGCAGTAGGTTCAATGGGGCTGAGAGCCGTTTCAAAAAAGACATCACCGCCGGATATGCAAAAAATGTTGAAAACTTCGGGCAAACTCGCAGTAGTGCTTGTGCTTATCGGAGTGCTTAACATCATATTTAATATTGTCAACGGACAGGTTGTTTTTGTGATTGAAGTGTTCGACATAGCAACCGATATTCTCCTCGGTTTTGTGTATATACTTGCCTCCGCAAGCGTTCGTGCCGGCAGAGAATAAGTTCGGACTTTAGATTACCAAATAAAAAAATTAACGGTTGGATTTACGAAAAAAGTAATCCAACCGTTTTTTGTTTGGTTTTATGAATATTGCAAGTAAATACAGTTTTGTAGGGGCGTTCATTGGACGCCCGCCAAGTAATGACAGAAAATTTATGATGAAAATAAACTGTATAAATGAGATACAGTTACCGAAATAATGTAGGGGAGAACAGTGTTCGCCAATCGTTTTGGTTGCAAAACCAAAACGAATAAAACACACTGACTTGTTATTTAAATGAAGAAAACTGTGCATCAAATATTGCACTCATTGCGTATAATAGTTAAAAGTTTAAAATGTAGGTTCGTGCCTTTTTAGTTGTGCCGTCAAAGTTTGTTACGGTAGTATATCCGGTAGGTACAAATCCATTTTTAATCATAACTTTTCCCGAGTTTACATTCTCAACAGCGTGGCAACCGTAAATCTTTGTTTGCTTTAAAGCGTTCTTTGCAAAATTAAGAATTACTGCGGCTATTTCAGTTGTAAAGCCTTTGTGCCAATAATCAAACATACAGTTGTAACCGATTTCGTACATCTGTTCATCATCATTCCATACAAGACCGCCACTGCCGAAAAGAGTACCCGCTTTTTTGTCAATAAATCCCCAATCGTATTGCTTGTCAGAATTTTCTGCATATTCAACCATTTTAAGCCATTCAATTGTATCATCAAGGCTTGTGTGAGAATTATACCGCATATACTTTGTAACTCGATTATCACTTGTCCAGTTGTTAAATGCCGTTTTAGCATCGTTAACGGTTAATGGGCGTAAAATGACTCGTTCACTTTCAAGAACAGGTGTTTTCAAAAAATCATCTCCTATAACAAAGAGGTCAGCGATTACTGACCTCTTTTCTTTTTTTATATTCCGATAAATATTAATATAGTGTTAGTTCGTAAATTGACAACCAAGCTACGCTCGGGTGACAAAAGTTTGAATATAACAAACTGTCTACACGAACCGGGTGCGAGACACTCGCATTAGTCAACCTTTGGCAAGCCGTCAAAGCCCTGCTGGAGCTCGGCATCTGTCGGAATGTAGTCGCTCATTTCGCCGTCATTATACTTCTGATAAGCAACCATATCAAAGTAGCCTGTACCTGTAAGACCGAAGAGAATTGTCTTTTCTTCGCCTGTTTCCTTGCACTTGAGAGCCTCGTCAATTGCAACTCTGATTGCGTGACTGCTTTCGGGAGCAGGGAGAATACCCTCAACTCTTGCAAACTGCTCTGCTGCTGCAAATACGCTTGTCTGCTCAACTGCTCTTGCCTCCATAAGACCGTCATGATACAGCTGAGAAAGTGTTGAACTCATACCGTGGAAACGAAGTCCGCCTGCGTGGTTGGCTGACGGAATAAATCCGCTGCCGAGTGTGTACATCTTTGCGAGAGGACAAATCATACCTGTGTCGCAGAAGTCATATGCAAACTTACCTCTTGTAAGGCTTGGGCATGATGCCGGCTCAACAGCGATAAACTGGTAGTCATTTTCGCCACGGAGTTTTTCACCCATAAACGGAGAGATAAGACCGCCGAGGTTTGAACCGCCGCCTGCACAGCCGATGATAATGTCAGGCTTTACATCGTACTTTTCGAGAGCGGCTTTTGCTTCAAGACCGATAACAGACTGATGAAGAAGTACCTGATTAAGCACACTTCCGAGTACATAACGGTAGCCGTCTGTATGAGTTGCAACCTCAACAGCCTCAGAAATAGCACAGCCAAGGCTTCCTGTTGTACCGGGGTGGGCCTCAAGAATCTTTCTGCCGACTTCCGTTGTTGTTGACGGTGACGGAGTAACGCTTGCACCGTAGGTTCTCATAACCTCTCTTCTGAAAGGCTTTTGCTCGTATGAAACCTTTACCATAAATACCTTGCAGTCAAGGCCGAAATATGAACAAGCCATTGAAAGGGCAGTACCCCACTGACCTGCGCCTGTTTCGGTTGTAACACCTTTAAGTCCCTGCTTTTTAGCGTAATAAGCCTGAGCAATTGCGCTGTTGAGCTTGTGGCTTCCGCTTGTGTTGTTGCCCTCGAATTTGTAGTAAATCTTTGCGGGAGTGTCAAGAGCCTTTTCAAGAAAATATGCTCTTATAAGCGGAGATGGACGGTACATTTTATAGAAGTTCTGAATTTCTTCCGGAATGTCAATGTATGCGTCTGTATCGTCAAGCTCCTGGTCAATAAGCTCATCACAGAACACGGGAGCAAGGTCTGCGTGTGTCATAGGCTTGAGTGTTGCAGGATTTAAAAGCGGTGCAGGCTTGTTTTTCATATCTGCACGAACATTGTACCATTTTGTCGGGATTTCGCTTTCGTCAAGGTATATTTTGTATGGGATTTTGTTTTCAGCCACTAAAATGACCTCCTTGGAATAATATTTCTCTGTAAATCTTATGTAAGTTGATTTTGAAATTTTGCAGGAATTATTTTACATCCTGCACACTTCTGTAATATTGTACCACAAATAAAAGGCTTTGTCACGCAAATTTGTAAAAATTTATTTTGGCATACAAAACCTATATTTTTATTTACACTCTTTTTACAATTGACAAACAGCGTATTTTACAAAACAGTCATAGACTGATGTTGTACGAAAGAGGTACACAAATGATATGAATTTAAGGAGAAAATTCAAATGAAATCTATGACTAAAAAAATTACGGCAACAGCATTATTCGGTGTTCTTGCAGTTTCTGCATTTGCAGGCTGCGGCGGTGCAGGCTCTTCATCAAACGGTTCATCCGACGCAGGTTCGGATGCCGCAAAGTTTGACGCATCAAAAACAATCTCTGTTGTAACAAGAGAAGAAGGCTCAGGCACAAGAGACGCATTCACAGAGCTTACAGGCGTTCTTGTTAAGGACGGCGACAACAAGACAGACAACACAACTACTTCGGCTGTAACAATCAACAGCACAGAGGCTGTTATCACAAATGTTAAGGATAACGAGGCGGCAATCGGTTACATTTCACTCGGTTCACTCAACGATACGGTAAAGGCTCTTAAAATCGGCGGTGTTGAGGCAACAGCCGATAATGTAAAATCAGGTGACTATGCAGTAAGCCGTCCGTTCAACATTGCTTACAAGGGCGAACTCAGCGATGTTGCTCAGGATTTTGTTGATTACATAATGAGCTCAGACGGTCAGAAGATTGTTTCGGACAACGGTTATGTAACAGTTTCGGAAAATGCCGCATACAGCGGTAAGAAGCCGTCAGGCAAAATCAGCGTAGCAGGTTCATCTTCGGTATCACCTGTAATGGAAAAGCTTGCCGAGGCTTATCAGAAGGTAAACACAAACGCTAAGGTTGAAATCCAGACATCCGACTCATCGGCAGGTATGCAGTCAGCTATGGGCGGTACATGTGATATCGGTATGGCGTCTCGTGACCTTAAAGATGAAGAAAAGAGCGCACTCAAGGCTGAAACAATCGCAAAAGACGGTATCGCAGTAATCGTAAACAATGCAAACACATGTGATGACCTCACACTTGATCAGGTAAAATCAATTTACACAGGTGAAACAACTGTTTGGAGTGACATAATTAAATGAGATTAAACAGATTTCGTGAAAAGGCAATGCAGGGAGTTTTCTTCCTCACAGCTGTAACAAGTATAGCGGCGGTTGTCATAATCTGTATATTCTTATTCTGTAACGGTGTTCCTGCAATGGCAGAAATAGGCTTCTTTGATTTCGTAGGCGGACAGAAATGGGCGCCTACGAATGTGCCTGCATCATATGGAATTTTTGATATGATTATCGCAAGCATATATGTTACTGCGGGAGCAATCATAATCGGTGTTCCGATAGGAATTCTCACAGCAGTATTTCTTGCAAGGTTTTGCCCTGCACCGCTTTACAAGGTGCTTAAACCGGCAACAGAGCTTTTGGCAGGCATCCCGTCAATTGTTTACGGCTTCTTCGGACTTATAGTAGTTGTACCGTTCATCCGTGATAACTTCGGCGGTGACGGTTCAAGCTGGCTTGCGGCGTCAATCGTACTCGGAGTTATGATTCTTCCGACAATCATCGGTGTGTCGGAGTCGGCAATCAAGGCAGTTCCCGAAAGCTACTACGAAGGTGCTCTGGCACTTGGAGCAACAAAGGAAAGAAGTGTGTTCAAGACAATTCTTCCGGCATCAAGATCAGGCGTTCTTGCAGGAGTTGTTCTCGGCATAGGCAGAGCGTTGGGCGAAACAATGGCAGTTGTACTCATTGCAGGCAATAAGGTTCAGATTCCGCACAGTGTTACGGACGGACTTCGTACCCTGACCGCAAACATTGTTCTTGAAATGGGTTATTCAACAGGCTTGCACCGTCAGGCACTTATTGCAACGGGTGTTGTTCTGTTCGTATTTGTTCTGCTCATCACACTTTCAATGCAGGCTATAAAGAGTAGGAGTGAAAAGCGTGGCTAACAGCGATAACATAAAAAACGATGCCGCTTTGGTTGATGTGTCACAGATTAAGGCAATCAACAAAGTATCGTTTAAACAGAGAATGAAAGCCTACAAAAGAAAGCCCCTTTCACTTGTACTGCTCATTCTTGTAGGTCTTGCGGCGGCACTTTCTGCGGCGGCTCTCATATTTATCATTGCCTATGTTCTTGTGCGAGGTATTCCGAACCTTACCCCCGAGCTGTTCTCACTTGAGTACAACAGCGACAATGTATCGTGTATGCCGTCAATTATCAACACAATTGTTCTTACGCTTGTAACCCTTATAATTTCCGTACCGTTCGGTGTGGGAGCGGCAATCTATCTTGCAGAGTATGCAAAGCGTGGCAACAAGCTTGTTAAGGTAATCAGAACAATGGCAGAAACCCTTGCCGGTATTCCGTCAATTGTTTACGGCCTTTTCGGTATGCTTTTCTTTGTGTATGCCCTTAACTGGGGTTATTCACTTCTTGCCGGTGCATTTACGCTTGCAATTATGGTACTTCCCACAATTATGCGTACAACAGAGGAGGCACTTCTCACAGTTCCCGATTCATACCGTGAGGGCAGTTACGGACTCGGTTCGGGCAAACTCAGAACAATTATGAGAATTATTCTTCCGAGTGCGATGCCCGGTATTCTTGCCGGAATCATTCTTGCTGTCGGCAGAATAGTAGGCGAAACAGCCGCACTTATTTATACTTACGGTTCGGCAACAGGCTATGCGGCAGGCCCTCTCAATTCGGGACGGTCACTTGCCGTTCATATGTATGTACTTACCAACGAAGGACTTCATACAGATCAGGCATGGGGTACCGCAGTTGTACTTCTTGTACTTGTTTTTGCAATCAATACACTCTCGGCATTTGTTGCAAAGAAACTTGGAAACAACAAGAAGTAACAGGAAAGGATAATTATTTTACAATGGATAAATTTACCATAGAAAACATGAATCTTTACTACGGAAAATTTCATGCGTTAAAGGATGTAAATATCCGTATGAAGAAAAACAGAATCACAGCCTTCATCGGTCCGTCAGGCTGCGGTAAGTCAACTCTTTTAAAGTCGCTCAACCGAATGAACGACCTTGTTGAGGGTTGTAAGATAACAGGCGACATTCGCCTTGACAACGAGGATATTTACGGAGATATGGATGTGAATATTCTCCGCAAAAGAGTTGGTATGGTGTTCCAGAAAGCCAATCCGTTCCCGATGAGCATTTACGATAACATCGCTTTCGGTCCTCGCACACACGGAATCAAAAGCAAGAAAGAACTTGACAGGATTGTTGAAGAATCCTTGCGTGACGCCGCAATCTGGGATGAGCTTAAAGACAGACTCAAAAAGAGCGCTCTCGGTCTTTCGGGCGGTCAGCAACAAAGACTTTGTATTGCAAGAGCACTTGCCGTAAAACCCGAAGTTCTGCTTATGGACGAGGCAACTTCTGCACTTGATCCTATTTCAACGGGTAAAATTGAGGAGCTTTGCCTTAAACTGAAAAACGATTATACAATCGTTATGGTAACACATAATATGCAGCAGGCTTTGCGTATTTCAGATGAAACAGCGTTCTTTTTACTCGGTGAAATGGTTGAATGTAATTCAACCGACGCAATTTTCTCAAATCCGCAGGATAAGCGTACCGAAGAATACATTACGGGAAGGTTTGGCTAATGAGAGAATATTTTGATAAAGAGCTTACACAGCTTAACGACAGCCTTATTGAAATGGGAGGTCTTGTTGAACAGGCAATCAAAAATACAATGAAGATGATTGTTGACGGCGAAGATTTGCTTGATATCGCAAGAGGACACGAAAATCGTATTAACGAGGCGGAAAAATCCATTCAAAGCAGATGTTTGCACCTTCTTCTTCATCAGGCACCGGTTGCACACGACCTCAGATATGTTTCCGCCGCACTCAAAATGATTACCGACCTTGAGAGAATCGGAGATCAGGCAGTTGATATTGCGGAAATGTCTGTTTACATCAAGGACAAAAAGCAGGTGTTCAATCTTACTCACATTTTGGAAATGGGAGACAATGCCTCAAAAATGGTAACGGAGGCTATTGACGCTTTTGTTAAGAGCGATATTGAGGTTGCCAAAAAGGTAGCCCGTCAGGATGATATCGTTGACGAACTTTTTAACCGTTCAAAAAATGAAACGGTTGAACTCATTCATAAGAATAAGGAACTCGGCTCAGAGGCTCTCGATATCGTTATGATTGCAAAGTATCTTGAAAGAATTGCAGACCATGCGGTTAATGTTGCAGAGTGGGTTGCTTTTTCAATTACAGGCAGCTGCGATTTGTCCGACTGATATATTTTGCTTAACAAACGGGAGCATAGCTGTATGCTCCTGATTTTTGTTTTATTAAACTTTACATTTTTGCAAAAAAAGTCTATAATTATGGCGGATGTTCCGATTTTAATTTAAGTGCATGCGCCCCTTTGCGGTGCATTTAAATACACATTTGTTGAGGGAGAGTATTAGATGTTAATTTACATTGTTGAAGATGATACCGATATCAGAGAGCTTGAATCTTATGCTATGAAAAGCAGCGGATATGAGGTTCAGAGCTTTGGTGAAAGCAAAAGCTTTTTTAAGGCTTGTACAGCCGAAATTCCTCAGCTTGTAATTCTTGATGTTATGTTACCCGATTTTGACGGACTTTCCGTGCTTGAAAAAATGCGCAGGGACGCCGTGACAAAAAATGTTCCCGTTATCCTTGTTACTGCAAAGGGAAGTGAAATGGATAAGGTCAAAGGCCTTGACATGGGTGCCGATGACTATATTACAAAACCGTTTTCCGTTCTTGAGCTTATTTCAAGAGTCCGTGCAATCCTCCGCAGATGTTCTGTTGATGACAGACAGGATGTAATAAAGCTCGGTCAGATTGTTTTTGACGATTCCAAGCACATTGTAACAAGCTGCGGTGAGGAATGTAACCTCACCTTCAAAGAATACGAACTTTTAAAGTATCTTCTCAAAAATAAAGGTATGGCGCTTACCCGTGAAAATATCATTCTCAATGTGTGGGGATATGATTTTGAGGGCGAGAGCAGAACGGTTGATATGCACATTACAACCCTCAGGCAAAAACTCGGCAGCTGCGGAAACCTTATCAAAACCGTGAGAAATGTCGGATATAAGGCGGGGGAATAAAGTGAAACTGAGTAAAAAGCTTTTAAAAAACTTTTCGGTTATCGCAGTGGTGTCCATTCTTCTGACGGCTGTTTTTTCAACAGCCGCTTTCTGGTTTGTGTTTTCCGATGAACAGGAGGCAGAGGTTCGGCAATATACCGATAAAATCATCAGCGTTTATAATTCCGACAGCGAAATCGACCTTTCAAAATATTACGGAATAGGCGATTTTCGTGTTACTCTCATAAAAAGTGACGGTTCGGTTGTATCCGACAGCGTTGACACAGATGTTAATTCTATGCCGAATCACAGCGACCGCCCCGAATTTGAACAGGCAATCAAGGACGGCAACGGTTCAAGCCACAGAATGTCGGAAACTTTGAATAAAATAACATACTACTATGCAGAAAAAACCGCAGACGGTTCTGTAATCCGTGTTGCAAAGACAATTGACAGTATTTACGGAATCTTTCTTTTTGTTATTCCGTCAATTCTTATAATTATGATCGGTGTATTTGTTGTCTGCACAATTCTGGCAAAGCGCTCCACAAAGAAAATCATTGAACCGATTAAGGAAATGGCGGACAACGGTAGCGGCTCGCCGTATGATGAGCTTTTGCCGCTCTCACAGAAAATTGCAAGCCAGCAAAGACAAATCAAGCGTCAGATGCGCAGACTGCAGTTTGAAAAGGATAAAATTTCAACGCTTATCGAAAATATGGCGGAGGGCTTTATTCTTATTGATGTTGACAAAAAGGTGCTTATGAGCAATTATTCGGCGTCAAAGCTTCTCGGTGCCGATGATGATGGTGTTACCGACAAAACTTTGATTGCATTTTCACGCAACGAGGTTCTTAACGATTGCGTTGACAAGGCTCTTTCGGGCGAGAGTAAAAACGGCGACACAACCGTAAAAGGAAGAGCATTGCAGATTATCACCAATCCTGTTTATTCAAACGGCGAAAAAAACGGTGCAATCTGTCTTATTATTGATGTTTCGGCTAAGAAAAAGGCTGAAAAGATGCGTCGTGAATTCACGGCAAATGTAACTCACGAGCTGAAAACTCCGTTGACTTCAATTTCGGGCTATGCGGAGATCATTGCAAGCGGTCTTGTAAAGCCCGATGATATCCCGAATTTTGCAAATAAAATTCACAAGGAATCGGGCAGACTTCTCTCTCTTATAAGCGATATCATGGAGCTTTCACAGCTTGACGAAAAATTCAGCGATGAAGAATTTGCCCCTGTTGACCTTGCAGGGGTGGCATCCGAGGTTGCCGAGGATCTCCGTTCAAATGCCGAAAAGCACGGAATTACAATTACTGTTGATACAAAAACTGCCGTCATAAACGGAAACCGTAATCAGATTTACGAACTTATCTACAATCTTTGTGACAATGCAATCCGTTATAATCGTGAAAACGGTTCTGTAAAAATCATAACAGGCGATGACAATGAACATCCGTTTGTTAAAGTTGCCGACACGGGAATCGGTATCCCCGAAAAGCACCACAAGCGTGTGTTTGAACGCTTTTACCGTGTTGATAAGAGCCGTTCAAAGGAAACAGGCGGCACGGGTCTTGGACTTGCAATTGTCAAGCACATTACCGAAAGACACGGCGGAGAGATTTCTCTTGAAAGCAGTGAACAGGGAACAACATTTACCGCAAGGTTCTGATGTAAATATTTTTACAATCCTTTGCAAAGAAAATAAATTACAAGCGGTGCTGTGCATACTATATTGTGCAGTGCCGCTTTTTTATTGCTCAAACAATACAATTTCACGAATCTTACATAAAAAATGCCGTGTTTCGACAAATTTCAAAGATAATTACCAAGCTTTCAGACTTTACAAATTCTTTACAATTCATTGACAATCCTATGACTTTAGTTTAATATTATTGATGATAAAGGAGAGTATGTATTTATGGATTTGTTTATGGTTTTACAACTGCTCTGCGGTCTGGCGCTCTTTTTGTTCGGTATGAATTCAATGGGCGACGGTCTTGAGAGCCTTTCCGGTGGTAAGCTTGAAAAAACTCTGGAAAAAATGACTAACAGCACCATGAAAGGATTCATTCTCGGTGCGGCTGTTACTGCGGTGATTCAGTCCTCTTCGGCAACAACCGTTATGGTTGTCGGCTTTGTAAACTCGGGAATTATGAAGCTCCGCCAGGCAATCGGTATTATTATGGGTGCCAATGTCGGCACAACAATCACTTCTTGGATTCTCAGCCTTTCGGGTATTGAGGGCGACAGTTTGGTTATGCAGCTTTTAAAGCCTTCGTCTTTCTCTGCCGTGTTTGCCTTTGTCGGAATTATTCTTCTTATGTTCTGCAATTCGGAAAAGAAGAAGCATCTCGGCACAATTTTCCTCGGATTCGGTATTCTTATGGTTGGTATGGATCAGATGAGTGCGGCTGTTGAACCGCTTTCGGATGATCCGACATTCACAGGCTTTCTCACACTCTTTAACAACCCTGTATTCGGTATTCTTGCCGGCGCATTGCTGACCGCAATTATACAAAGCTCAAGCGCCTCTGTCGGTATTTTGCAGGCATTGTCCAAAACAGGCACAATCAGCTATTCAATGGCAATCCCGATTGTTATGGGACAGAATATAGGCACTTGTGTAACCGCACTTATTTCCTGTATCGGTGCAAAGAAAAACGCAAAGCGTGCCGCATTTGTACATCTTTACTTCAATATTATCGGCACACTCGTAATTTGTGCATTGTTTTACGGTTCTAACCTCTTTATCAACTACGGTTTTCTTGACGATATCGTAGGTCCCGAGAACATTGCGGTTGTCCACACATCATTCAATTTGCTTGCAACTGCAATTCTTCTTCCGTTCAACAAGTATCTTGAAAAGCTTGCCTGTCTTACAATCAAGGACAAGGATGAGGATTCGGATGTTCCGTTCCTTGATGAGCGTTTTCTCAACACTCCCTCTGTTGCAACAGAGCGTGCAAAGTCACTTGCTGAAAAAACGGCTCGTCTTTCTGAGGGTACGCTCCTTGGCGCACTTGAACTTGTTGACCATTATGACGAAAAGGTTGCGGAAACAATTCATGAAAATGAAGATATGATTGATTCCTATGAGGATGTTATTTCAACATACCTTGTAAAGCTCAGTTCCAAACAGCCTTCGGCTGATGACAGTAAAACTATTCAGCTCATTCTTCACACAATCGGTGATTTTGAGCGTATCAGCGATCATGCGGTAAGCATTGTAAAGGTTGCTCAGGAAATTCACGAAAAGAACATTTCGTTCTCAAAAGAGGCGAAAGCAGGACTTGCCGTTATGGTTGACGCACTTCGTGAAATTATCAACAATGCTACTGTTGCTTTTGTTGATAATGACCTTGCACTTGCCTCAAAGGTTGAACCGCTTGAACAGGTTATCGACCGTCTGCGTGACAAGCTTAAAGACGCCCATGTTAAGCGTCTTACAAACGGTACCTGTACAATCGAACTCGGTTTTGTATTCTCTGACCTTATCACAAATATTGAGAGAGTTTCCGACCATTGCTCAAACATTGCAATCGGTGTTATTGAAATCAATCGCAACGGCTACGATGCACACGAATATCTCCATGAACTCAAAAATTCAGACGATATTCAGTACAACGCAGATTACAAGGCTTACAAGCAGAAGTACACACTTCCAAAGGAAGCTTTGTCTGTAAGAGAGATTTCCGTAGGCGTTCCCGTAAACTAAACAAATCTTTTTATAAAATTTAGGGCTACAGAAAAACTTTTTGTTTTTCTGTAGCCCATTTTTTTGCGTGTGAAAGATTTACCTGCGGATTTTTATGCGGTCAGCTTTCGCTTTCGTTAAATACGGAAAAATCCGAGAAGAATTGCAAAGTAGTGAAACACACTTCCTGCAACCGTGAATAAGTGCCATATCGAGTGAAAATATTTTACCCTTTTAATTGCGTAAAATATAATCCCCACCGTGTAGAATACTCCGCCTATGATGAGGAAGATTCCCGAAATTGACGGCATATGTTCCATAAGCGGTTTTATTGCAAAGATTATTACCCAACCCATTCCTATGTAGCAGAATATTGACGGAATCCTTGCTTTTTCAAGGTTGATTGAGTTCATAACTATTCCGAAAATTGCCGATGCCCACACAATTCCGAACAGAATCCAACCGGTCACACCATTGAGGTAGTAAAGAGTAATCGGTGTGTATGTTCCTGCAATCAGCAGAAAAATTGTGTTGTGATCCATTATTCGGAAAAATGCTTTTACCTTTTCATTTGTAAAAGAATGATACAGAGTTGACATTGTGTAGAGTATGATGAGCGATGCACCGTAAATGCAAGAGCTGACAACACCCCACGCATTTGTGTGGATTGCCGCCGTAACGATAAGCACAACCGTTCCCGCAATCGACAGACCTGCACCGATTCCGTGTGATACAGAGTTGAAAATTTCTTCCCCGAGTGTATATTTTCTTTTGAACTTTGCCAAGATGAACCTCCAAAAAATAATCTGTACTAATATTATAAATCATTCCTGCACATATTCAAGATGATTCGTAATGCAAAATATTTCAATAGATTTTACATTTCATCAAAAATGGTTTCTGTTATCCAAATTTCGCAGATTTATTGGTTTGTAATTCAAACTTGTTGAATTTTTATAACATATTGACACAAGAATATTTTGTGTAGTATAATTTGCGTAATTTATTTGGCTATAGGAGGAGCGCTTATGCTCAGAATAGAACATTTAACTAAAAAATACGGTGACAAAAAGGCTGTTGACGATTTGTCACTTCATATTCAAAAAGGCGAGATTTACGGCTTTATCGGACACAACGGTGCAGGAAAGACAACAACAATCAAATCCTGCTGTGGAATTCTCAACTTTGACGAGGGCGAAATCTATGTTGACGGTGTGTCGGTAAAAGAAAAACCTCTCGAATGTAAGCGCAAAATTGCTTACATTCCCGACAATCCCGATTTGTATGAGTTTATGACAGGTATTAAGTACCTCAATTTTATTGCCGATATTTTCGGAATCAGCCAGTCTGACCGTCAGGCAAGAATCAGTAAATATGCTGAAATGTTTGAAATTAAAAATGCACTTGCTCAGACAATTGACAGCTATTCTCACGGTATGAAACAAAAACTTGCAATTGTTTCCGCACTCATACATAACCCAAAGCTTATCATTATGGATGAACCGTTTGTAGGTCTTGATCCAAAATCATCCCACCTTCTCAAAACTTTGATGAGAGAGATGTGCGATAACGGCGGTGCGATTTTCTTCTCAACCCATGTGCTTGAAGTTGCCGAAAAGCTTTGCGACAAGGTTGCTATCATCAAAAGCGGCAAACTTATCAAGTCGGGTACAATGGATGAGGTTAAGGGCGATGATTCGCTTGAAGATGTATTCCTTGAACTGGAGGAGAAAGATGCTTAAAACCTTAATTAAACTCCAATTTCAAAAGGCACTTGCACGGTACACCGCAAATTCGTCAAACAAGAAAAAGAACGGCAAAAAAAGTTCGTTTAACTCACCAGCTGTTTATCTTGCTCTTCTCACTTTTGTCGGTGTTGTATTTGCATTTATGTTCTACAATATGTTCAGCATGATGGCACCTATGCTTGCAACATCGGGATTCAGTTGGTTGTATTTTCTCTATGTTATGGGTGCGTCGTTTGTAATCAGCACAATAGGCTGTATTTTCCTTTCGCTCTCACAGCTTTATGAGGCAAAGGATAATGAACTTTTGCTTTCAATGCCTATTCCGCCTCGCAGTATTCTCTTTTGCAGAATGTTGCCACTGTATGCACAAAATCTTCTCTTTTGTGCACTTGTACAGGTCCCTGCTTTTGCGGCCTATGCAACAAATGCGTCTGTTTCGGTTTCGCTTGTAGTAAGTCAGATTGTGATTCTGCTTTTAGTTCCGCTTTTAAGCCTGAGCGTTTCGTGTGTTCTCGGCTGGCTGATTGCATTTGTAACATCAAGGACAAGACATAAAAATGTTGTGACAATCGTATTTTCACTTGTTTTCTTTGCACTGTATTTTTACCTTTATTATCAGGCAGAGGACCTTGTAAAAACACTCGCTGCAAATTCAATTGGCATCGGTGCAAATATAATGGACAGTGCATATCCGCTTTATCTCACAGGACTTGGCGCATCGGGCGAATTGTTGCCGCTTTTTGGTGTTGCTGTAGTAATTATTGCATTCTTTGCAGTTGTTTATGCGGTGCTTTCTCACAGCTTCATAAAGCTTGCAACAGCGAAAAAGGGTGCGAAGAAAGCTGTGTATAAAGAGAAAACCCTGAAAGTAAGTTCTGCATCAAAGGCGCTTTTACGCAAAGAAAGAATGATGTTCACAGGCAATGCGACCTATATGCTTAACAGCGGACTCAGTGCGTTAATTATGGTAGGCGGAACAATTTATGCGGTGTTCCAGCTTAATACGCTGAAGCAATTTCCAAGTACATTGATTGAAATGATTTCAGTATATCTTCCACTTGTGATTGCCTTTGTGATTTCACTGGGACCGATTTCTGCGGCATCAGTTTCAATGGAGGCAAAGAACCTCTGGCTTATGCAGTCGCTTCCTGTATCACCGTTGCAGGTGCTTACGCAAAAGCTGAAACTTCACTTTATTGTAAACGGCGTTGTTTCACTTGTCCCCTCGGTTGTTCTCTCAATAATGCTCGGAATGAAACCGGTTAATGTTATTATCACAATTCTTATTCCGATAATTTTCTCGTTGTTCTCGGGTCTTCTCGGACTTATGTTTGACCTGAAAAAGCCAAAGCTTGATTGGAACACAACCGCTGAGGCAGTAAAACAGAGTGCAAGCGTTATGCTTTCGTTATTGCTTTCAGTTCTTGCCGTATGCGTACCTGTTATTGCGTATCCGATTCTTCTCGGCTTTGAAATTGAAATTTCGACTGAAATTTTCCTCGCCTGCACAGCATTTTATTTTATCCTCATCAGCCTTCCGGTTTGGTTTTGGATTAAGAATAAAGGCACAAAGGTTTTTGCAAATCTTTAAAACAGAATATCAAAATTAAGAATAAACCTCCGAAAATTTGCAGATAATATTTGCAGAATGTTTCGGAGGTAATTTTTATGAGTAATAATATGGACTTGGGTTATGAGATGTTTTGCTATCAGTGTGAGCAGACTGCGAACGGAAAGGGTTGCACACGGCTCGGTGTTTGCGGAAAAACTCCCGAAATTGCAAATCTTCAGGATTTACTTATCTTTCAGCTGAAGGGCATAAGCTGTTACGGCAAGGCGCTTATTGAAAAAGGTCAGCACATTGACAAGGACATTGTTCGCTTTGTGGAAAACTGCCTTTTTACAACGCTGACGAATGTAAACTTTGATGCCGATGTGCATGTGTCGCTTTTGCGTGAATCTCAGCAAATCAAGGAAAAACTTCGTGAAGTTGTGGGCGAAATCAAAAATCATACTCTGCACGCAACCTACAATCTTCCCGAAACAAAGTCGGAAATGCTCAAAGACGCACCGCTTGCGGGAATTATGTACGAAAAGTCGCTTGACCCCGACATCCGCTCTTTAAGACAGACAATTGTTTACGGTCTCAAAGGCATAAGCGCCTACGGTCATCAGGCTCGTGAACTCGGCTATTTCAGCGATCAGGTTGACGATTTTTACATCACTGCACTTGAGGCGACAACGGATGATTCGCTCACGGTTGAGGAGCTTATCAGAATGACGATGAGAACGGGTGAAAATGCTCTTGAAGTTATGAAAAAACTTGATGAAGCAAACACTGAAACCTACGGCAATCCGTCACCGCACAAGGTTGATGTTCACATCAAAAAAGGTCCGTTTATTATTGTGTCGGGTCACGATTTGAAAGACCTTGAAATGCTCCTTGAACAGTCAAAGGGCAAGGGCATAAATGTTTATACTCACGGCGAAATGCTACCGTGTCACGGCTATGACGGTTTAAAAAAATATCCGCATCTTATCGGCAATTTCGGCGGTGCATGGCAAGATCAGCAAAAGCAGTTTGACAATATCCCCGGTTGTATTCTTATGACGACAAACTGCCTTATGCGGCCGAGAGATTCGTACAAAGACAGAATTTACAGTACAAATGTTGTCGGCTGGGAGGGTGTTAAGCACATCGGCAAAAAGGAAAACGGCGACAAAGATTTCAGCGAAATTATTCAGCAGGCAATTGAACTCGGAGGTTTTAAGGAAGATGTTGAACCGCACGAAATTCTTGTGGGATTCGGTCATCACGCTACGCTTTCATATGCCGATAAAATTGTCGAGGCCGTCAAAAGCGGAAAAGTCAGACACTTTTTCCTTATTGGTGGTTGTGACGGTGCAAGACCGGGCAGAAATTACTACACTGAATTTGCCGAAAATGTGCCGAAAGACTGCATAATTATGACGCTCGCTTGCGGAAAATACCGCTTTAACAAGCTCGAATTCGGTGACATCGACGGCTTGCCGAGATTACTCGACATCGGTCAGTGCAACGATGTTTACTCCGCAATCTGCATTGCCGTAGCACTTGCCGATGCGTTTGATACAGATGTAAACGGCTTGCCGTTGTCGCTGATTGTTTCGTGGTATGAGCAAAAGGCGGTTGCCGATTTGCTGGCACTTTTAAGCCTCGGAATAAAGAATATCTACCTCGGCCCGACACTCCCTGCATTTTTAAGCCCGAATGTGTTGCAGTATTTGTCAGAAACATTCGGCTTGCGTCCAATCAGCAACGCAGAAGATGACCTGAAAACCTGCCTTAAACAGAATGTTTGATGATATACTGTAGCGGCGAACACGGTTCGCCACTACAAATTGTTCCCAACAATTGACCGTAAAAAATGGCTAACGGTTTGTCATACAACAAAAAACGGAGCGGACTGAATTGTGTCTGCTCCGTTTTTGAAAGAGATATTTATGAAAATACTACTGAGTTACTTTTTCTTCAGTTTTTTTATTATCCATTTCCGATTCAAGTTCTTCTTCAATTTGTTTTATTTCATCGTCACGCCTTTTACCCTTTGTAAAGTAGGAGAACGGGGCAGAAATCAGCATTGCTCCGTAGTATGTAATGAATCTCCACATAAGGATTGCCGGCTTGATTTTGCTTATTGCACCGATTTTGAAGAATGAACCGAAGTACATTGTGAATGCAAGCTCCGCACCGCCCGACGCACCGGGGAGAGGGATAAGGTTTGCCGTGAACAGCACGAATGACTGAATGCAGATTGAATCATAGAATGAAAGCGGAGGCTGTCCTGCCGCTCTTGCAATCGGTGCCATACCGAACGCAATATAGATGAGATAGGGGATTGAAAGAATTAAAATTACCTGAATGAATACAAGTGCATAAATTACAACAAGCCGTTTTATGCTTGAAAAAAGCTGTTTGTTTGTGTCGTGAAACATATCAACTTCTTTGTGAAGTCTTTCAATCTTCTTTTCGGGATTTTTAATGAACTTGAACTTTTTCATAATCTTATAAATAAGATTGATGAGCTTGTTTGTAACCTTGTGGCTGAATGAAACAAGCAGGAACAAAGCCGTCATTGCAAGCTGAACGGTAAATCCGAAAACGATGAAAAGCGTTGACCAGATGTTTGTAAAAGCATCGCTGAAATAGTTGAACCTTGTGATAACAGCAATAACGCTGACAGCGGTCATTACTATCTGATACACAATGAACTTTTGCGTCATACAAGCCGAACCGAAACCTACGCTTATGTTCTTTTTTGACATAAGGTAAAGCTGCATAGGCTGTCCGCCTGTGCTTGACGGTGTAATCGCACTGAAGAATACTCCGACAAATGCGACCTTCAAAGCCTCAATAAAGCTGAAATCCTCATACTTTGACCGCACATATATCAGCGTGACAACAGCGTCAACAAGGATGTTCAAATCATAAATCAGCAAAGCCGCAAGGATAATCAGCATATTGCAGCCGTCAGGCTTTTTGAGCAAGTCGATCAGACCGTCCTCCGAAACAAAGAAGTAGATGATCAGATAAATCGAGATTGCCACAACAGCAAGATTAAATATCAGCTTTCCGCTGATTCTGAATTTTTTCTTTTCCAAATAAATCTTCTCCTGTGTGTTAAAAGTTGTTATTCAATTGTAGTGGGCATCAAATATCACAACTGTGGCATTTGGGCAGAATAATATATTCTATATCATACTTTTTTTTAATAAGAAAATCAACAACAAATTTGTAATAAATTGCCGCATGGGAAAATAAATTTATAAATCCACGCTTTTTTATTTTACCGAATGTACTTATTTTAGCATTTGTTCATTACACATAAAGAATTTAAAACTTGCACCTAAACTTTAGCTGTGATAAAATAATACGGTAATATGTGCGGAGGTGTTCGTATGGATACTATGAGTGTGAACGGAAAAGATTTTACCGTCATTAAGCTTCTCGGAAAAGGCAAGGGCGGTTATTCCTACCTTGTTTCAGACGGAGAACACAATTATGTTTTAAAGCAGATTCACCACGAGCCGTGTTCATACTATACCTTCGGTAACAAAATTCAAAGTGAGCTTAACGATTACGAACGGCTGAAAAATGCCGGGCTCAGACTGCCGAAGCTTATTGACTGCGATGTGGAAAACGAGAGGATTCTTAAAGATTACATTGACGGCAAAACCGCATATGAGCTTGTTTTGCAGAATGAGATGAAACCCGAATATATTGAGCAGATTCGTGAAATGTGCAGACTGTTGAATCCAAAAGGAATTAACATAGATTATTTCCCGACAAATTTCATTTTAAACAACGGATTTTTGTGGTACATCGACTACGAATGTAACGATTATATGGAGGAGTGGAATTTTGAAAACTGGGGAATAAAGTATTGGAGCAAAACGAAGGAATTTTGTGAATACCACGAAAACAATAAATAACGGAGTGAACTTATGGACTTTTTCAGTACAAATCTTTTTAACTGGTACGGACTTGCTTTTGCAATTGCTTTGCTTGTACCCGACATCGTCTATATAAAAAGCAACAGAATTGACAGAACAATTTTTGATAACAGGGCTATGCTTTACATAGAAAGAATCGGAAAATATTGCAGTATTTTCCTTATGGGAATCAACATCGGCGTGCTTGAGGGCGGCTTTACAAAGCCGATTATGGAAACCTTTTGGATAATCTCAACCTGTGTTCTGACGGTCGTTGCACTTATTTTGTGGCTTTTATGCTTTAACAGATTTTCAAAATTATGGGCATATCTTCTTACAGCCGTAACCGCAGTAATTTTTATGATGAGCGGACTTTTGCAGGTTAAAACGCTTTTGCTCACGGCAGGCGTGGTGTACCTTATCGGACAGCTTTATGTTACAAATAAGTATGTAAAATCAAAAATGCAATAATTGTGTAAAATATTGTAAAAAGATATTGCAATATTGTTTGTTTGGTACTATAATGACCTTTGGCTGACAAATATTTGTTTTTTGACTGGAGGTGAAAAGATGAATGTTATTATGCTTTTAAAGCATAAAGATTCTTTAAAATATATTTATGAGGACAATACCCTAAGACAGGGACTTGAAAAAATGCGTGCTCACAGCTACACCGCTATCCCTGTTATAACCCGTGACGGAAAATATGTTGGCACGGTGAGCGAGGGTGACTTTTTGTGGCATATAATTGACAAAAAGACTTCGGGCGATATTGAAGAACAGGAAGAATTTCGTATCCGTGACATACTCCGTCCCGACTTTAATCCGGCGGTTAAAATTTCGGTAGGTATGGACGAGCTTCTTGCACGGGCAATGAATCAGAACTTTATCCCCGTAACCGATGACCTCGGTACTTTTATCGGTATCGTAACCCGTCAGGATATCATCAGATATTTTGTCAATAAATAAGATACATAAAAACGGTGGATGCTGAAAATTGCATCCGCCGTTTTAGTTATGACAGAAACTGAATTTTAAATATACAGAAATCTACATATCAACTTCAGATTAATGTATTACAATCAAAGTACGGTGAGGAAAATGTACAACATTCTTTTGGTTGAGGACGATAAAAATATTCGTGAAATGCTTGTCGAATATTTTTCAAAAAGAGATAAAGAAAAATTTAATATCACCCTTGCGGAAAACGGCTTAAAGGGACTTGATAAGGCATATGAGAATAGCTATGACCTTTTGCTCCTTGATGTAATGCTTCCCGAAATGGACGGTTTTACGCTTTGCAAAGAAATCCGCAGATACAGCGATGTGCCGATTATGTTCATCACGGCAAGAACAAGCGAGGCGGATATGCTCAACGGTTACGCTCTCGGCTGTGACGATTACATTGTAAAGCCGATTGCTCTGCCCGTATTTTATGAAAAGGTGAAAGCCCTCATCAAGCGTTCAAAAGGACTTGTACGGCACAATTTGCTTACGGTGGGGAATGTTTCGCTTAATCCGAACAACGGTGTTGTTGTGTCCGACGGTGAAGAAGTAACCCTTACCGCAAAGGAATACGCTATTCTTAAAATTCTGTTAGAGAATAAAAACAGCGTTGTGTCCCGTGAAAAAATCATCACAGCCGTTTGGCACTATGACACAATGATTGATGAAAGAGTGCTTGACACGCATATCAAAAATATCCGAAAAGCGTTGGGCGAAAATGCGTCTGTTTTGAAAACGGTAATACGGCAAGGGTATAAGGCAGAGGATAAAAAATGAAATCAAGATATATCAAACGGCGAAAAAAGTTTCATTACATTATAATTTCCGTAACAATAATTGTGTGTCTGCTGGGAACGGTTTTTACCTCTCTTGCAATACTGAACAGCTCCAAAGACTTGCTCGTTGCCAATGCCGAAAATGAGCTTAAAATGAAGATGATTGATCTAGAGCATAACCTTGGCATAAATTTAACAGATTCTCAAGATGATAAGGTGAATGGAGCTTATCCATACAATGACAAAGTAGGATTGCTGAACGAAAATGTTGATAAAAGCAATACATACTATCAGATTACTGATAAGAAAAATTTGACGATAACTACGGATAATGTTCTTACGGTGTATTATATATCGCAAAACAGAAATTATATAAGTTTTGATGTGATTAAAAATTTGCTCAGTGATAATGAGAATAAAGAAATTTGCGGATATCTCAACACTCCGACTGATAATGACGGAAATTACTATGTTTTGATCTGCAAAAAGTTTTATGAAAGCGAAAAATACGGCTATGTCCCTTGTCAGCTTGAGGTTGTAAAGACCAACAAAGTGAATGATTGGTATGTTCAGGATGAAGTTGTTAAAACATATAGCTTTGACCTTAGCAAATATGATTATTTGACCATAGAAGAATTAGAGGCTACTCCGTTTGAAAATGACGAAATGCACCGTAATATAATTGATAAAGATTTTTTTCTTGGAAAGGACAAACCTAAATATTCTCAAAAGAATGTAGAACAAATTCTTAAAGATAACGCCTTATCTTATATTGATATTTACGAATCACCTGCTGTTGTAAATGACGGGATTTTTAAATGTTATTTGTTGAGCAGTGATTACTATTACAACAAAGAAAATCGCTTGATAAGTGATCTCGATGATAGTGACTATGTATATAAAGTTGTACAGGGGTCTTATTTGATTGTTTCTTTAAAAGAAATAGATTTACTCAATGATTGCCTATGGAAGTTTATAACGGTATTTGCTGTTGCGTTTACGATAATGGCGGTGGTGATTACGGTTGAAATTTTCTCGTGGAAAGATTTTAAAAGGCGAACCGCACAGGAGGAAACCCGTCTTGAAATGACAAATGCAATTGCGCACAATCTCAAAACCCCCTTGTTTGTCATAGGCGGTTTTGCGGAAAATCTTAAAAATGAGGAAGACACCGAAAAGAGACTTCACAACATAGAAATCATTCAGCAACAGACTGAGGAAATGGACATTCTTATTCACAGAATGCTCGATTTGTCACGATTCGATTCGCCCGCATTAAAGCTGAATTGCGAAGTTTTTGACTTTAAACCGTTTATTGAGAAAATTCTTGAAAATTATTATGTTCACACAGAACACGAAATTATTTTCATTTACAACTCAAAGGCAAAAATTAAGGCTGACCCTGCCATGCTTAAAACGGTGCTTGAAAATCTTATCGACAATGCCGAAAAATATTCCGATTACGGTTCGGATATCACAATTAATGTTTCGGATGATGTATTGTCAATCAGCAATCAATGCTCGTCATTTGACAGGGAAAATCTCTCAAAATTGTGGCAACCTTATTTCAGAGCCGCAAAGGGAGATAATAAGAGCGGCAGCGGAATAGGACTTTCAATAGTAAAATCCGCCCTTGAAATGCATGGATTCAAATATAAAGCCGAATTTGAAAACGGGATTATAACATTTAAGTTCAGATTTACTTCACTCGATTGAGTTTTTCTGCCTAAAAAATCGGAACAGCCGTAAACCCAATCACGGCTGTTCCGATTATTGTTATTTTGTTATGTATAAAATTCTATTTTTGTTTATAATACATCAGGCAATGGCAGTATCCCTCAAATTCGGGATCGGCAATTTTTGCCCTGAAATCCTCACACATACACAGTGTTGCAGGGCTTCTGATTAACATATACGGACAATAACCGCCCGTGCGTATAAGCTGTTTGCGAACTTCTTTTACAATTTCTTTGTCTGGATTAAGCAGAATTTTCAATTTAATCACCATATTTGCTGGGTAGGTTTTATGCCGATTTTCGGGTATTCGGTAATCTTTTGATTCCGTCTATAATTATATCAGCAATGACAGAATTTTACAATAGAAAATTTGCAATAAATACAAATTTATTTGAACAATTATAATTAAATCTCAAATGCAATAATATACTATATAAAAAATTCATAAAAAACAGCAAGTGAAGAATTTTTGCGACAATTATTTGTTGAAACAGTTGATTTTTGCAAAATAGTGTGCTACAATAGCGTTGTGATTGTATATACATTTATCATACAATTATTTTTAGTTTTCAGGAGGAAAAATTTATGAAAAGAGTATTATCTCTTGCAATCGTTTTGATGCTTGCATTTTCATGCGTGTTCACAGCGTTTGCACAGACAGATGACACAGCGTCACCCGATGAGGCAAAAAAGGTAACAGAGCTTAAAATTACAAAGCTCCCCGACAAGCTTACATACACATCAGAGGATGTGATTGAACCGGATATTGATTTATCAAAAATTGCAGACGAAAATGCAACAGAAGAAAGTCTAATCAAGTATTTCAGTCAGTTCAATCTTGAACTCAAACTTGATCTTACAGGTATGGAAATTGAAGCTGTTTACAGTGACGGTACAACCGAAAAGGTTGATACTAAGGACTGCAAAGCTGAGCTTGCTGATCCGTTTAATTACGGAGATTTTCTAAAGGCAATCTATGACTATGAGAAAAATCTGCCTGAGTTTACAGAAGATATGACCGAGGATGAGTTTTATGAACTCCTTGAAAAAGCTCTTAAAGTTTTAGTTGATATGGTTTACAGAGAGTATACTGTAAATGTATCATATCAGGATGCACAGACAAGCTATAAGATTACATTAGAAAATATTGACGATCCGTTTAATCCCGATTTACCAGATGACAATGACCGTTACGAAGTGGTTTCTGTAAAAGCACCCGAAAAGGTGAACTATACAAAGGCTGATATCGTAGATTTGGCTGATTACGATTATGATGATGAGCCGATTTACGGCTTTACTCCTGACTACAAGGGTATGGAAGTTGTTGTTAAGGATATCGTAACAGGCAAAACTTACACAATCAAATTTGACGGTACAGAAGATATCTATGTTGATGATGTTTGTGTTGACTTCCCGGATGATAAGGATCAGAAGTTTAAAGTTGGTTGCCAAATTGATGTAAATGAACTCCTCGGCCTTGACGAGGATGAAGAATATATGACAGATGTTGATTTTTCGTTTGTAGTAAAATACAATGTATCAAAGTCTGCCGTAACTTCTTCAACAAAAGATACCGCAACAAAGGATACAGTAACAAAATCTGCAACAGGCGGCAACGGTGCAGTTCAGACAGGCAACCCGATGACTGCTGTTTCGGTTGCACTTGTAATGCTCGTTGCAAGCGGTGCAATGTTCGTTTGCTACAGAAGAAAGATTGAAAAGTAAATCAAATAATTGACACTCATTTTTCTTAATATTCAGACAACTGCCCCCGAATCTTTCAAAGGTTCGGGGGCAGTTATGTTCTGTAAAAAACGAAACGGCAACGGAAAAATTTATCCCGTTGCCGTTTAATACTTTAATGATTTCTATACTTAATCTTCACCGATAAGCTTTACGGTTGTTGCGGTGTGGTGAACCGCATCAAGATACTTTCCGAAAACATCGGCTGTTTTAATTTTTAAACTTGAGGTGTTTACACACGGATGACAGCCGACATATTCGCCCTTGAGAACATCCTCGTCAACAAGAAGTCTTACTCGGTTGTCCTTGTCATTCATAAGCCCCATAACGCTCACCGCACCCGGCTTGATGTCGAGAAATTCAAGCATAAAATCGGGAGTAGCAAATGAAAGTCTTGCACTTCCGATTTGTTTTGACAGTTCCTTTGTTTTAAAAGGTTTGTCACCAGGCATCATAAGAAGATAGAAGTCGGTTTTCTGCCTGTTGCACAGAAAAAGATTCTTGCAAATCAGCACATCAAGCACAGCGTCAATCTCGTTGCAAGCCTCCATTGTGTCAGCGTGTCCGTGGTCGGTTCGCTGATATTCAATTCCAAGGCTGTCGAGAAGGTCATATACTCTGATTTCACGGTCTTCTCTGCCTGTTAAGTCGGTTGGTCGTCCGTTGTAAAGTTCCATTTAAAATCCTGCTTTCCTGTAGTGTAATGCCTGTATCAATATTCGCTGTCGTCAATATAAGAATCGTCTGTATAGTCATACAAATCGGATGAGGAGGTGTAATCATCGTAGTAATATTCGCCTGTGTATTCCTTATAAGATGTTGAATCACCCGGCAGATAATCCTTGTCCATATACAGCTTGCTGTTCAGAATACCAAGCTCCTGCAACGCTTTTATAGTGTTTTTAAAGCTTTTGGGAACAGTATAAACAACCTGTGTTCTTGCGGCAGTATTGCCGTTGTAAGAATCCATATTTCTTATTCCATCGTAATACGAATTAACATCACCTGTTGCAATCGCAATCACACATACAGCATCGGGTTCGGATTCTATAAAGCTTTCGTATTCACCGTAATTGACATAGGCAACATCAAGCGCATAATCTGCATAATCGGTCATTTGACCTATTTTCGCAAAGTCCTCGTCACTGCAATTATCAAGGTCTTTGAGAAAAGCCTCTTTAATTTTTTCGGCTGTATTTTTGTAATTTTTAGAATAACTTACTGTTCCGTCATCATCAATATAAATAATTTTGCTTGATACAAAATCAGGATGCTTATCGTCAGTTGCTTTGCCGTCAAAGCCTGCAACGATAAATGTGTTAATATCCTTGTAATCAGCTTTTACAAGCGGACTGTATGCCTTGATATAGCCCTTTGAATAGATGATGTCGGATGTGTCAAGTTCGTTATAAGTGCTTGAAAGATAGCTCTCAGTTTCTTCAAAAGCCGATGCAGAGCTGTATGTTCTTGTAACGATGTTACCGTTGTTGAGTGTGTAGGCAAATGCGTAATCGGGATTTTTTGAAATCTCGCTGAATACAGGAACATTGTCCTTGAACATTGAAACCCAAGTGTTTTTGAACTTGTTCTTTACCGAATAATTGCGGTTGTCAACAAGCTTGAAATGTGCCTCTGAAATACTTGCGATTGTGTCTTTGTCTGTAATATCGTCAGCCATATCTTTGAGATTTTTGCCGACAGCACTGCCTTTTGCCTGATAGTTTGAATTTGCGTCATAGAATCCGGCACTCTTGATATCCTGAGTTTTCGGTACATAACTGTTGTAGCCGAATGCGTCAAAACAGCAGAGAGCAACACCGACGCAGCTTACAATAATCAACGCACCGAGCGGGATTGAAGTTTTAATAAGCTTTGAAAAGCCTCTGTACAAAATAAGATGAACGATTATGTAAACTGGAACGCTTGCAAGAATAAATCCGAAAACAAAACCCGCATATCCGCCCAGAACATTTACCGAGCCGAAAAGCACACCGAGGAACATGCCTGCAAGGAATGAAACAAGCACCTTGATTATGTAGCACGGAAGGTGGAATGCAAATGCCGACTGCGCTCTTTCCGCCTTTCTCTTTTTTGCAAGAAAAGCACCGAGAACAATGCAAACAACCGAGAAAATCAGCCAGTAAATAATGTTGATTCCGTCATATGCGGCAAGCGGATTGAGTGCGTTCATGATAATGCTGTCTTTGAAAATGCCGACATAAAAGCCGTCAAAACAACCCACAACAATGCCTTTGATGAAGATTGCGGAAAGCGGATAAGCCACGCAAACCGCAATGAACATAAGCACGGAGTTGAGCATTGTTCCGCAACAAATTGCAATAAGACCGAAAAACGAGATTGATGCAAGTGTTCCGAGACATATTTTGAGGAACATCGAACTAAGCTCGCTTATTACGGAATTTCCTGTGCAGACCGTGATAATTGAAATCACTCCGAGGAAAAATAATGTCGGGATAATTGACATGAGGTATGCCGACGCTGTTTTTGTGACAAACAGCGTTGACCTGCCAATCGGCAGAGAACCGTACAAATCAGCCTTGCGTTTATTGTGCAGATACGAATAAATTCGCACCGTGTAGATGATTGTAAATATTATTGAAATAAGATAAATGAGGTTTGCCGATGAATACTGGAAAATCTCGATTATGCCTGTGCCTGAGTTCGTAACTCCCAGAAAGTTAAGGCTTAACAACGCACCTGTAAAGGTCATGTCCTCGCCAAGCACAACGCATATTGTGTAGCAGATTACAACCGTTACAGCCGAGATAAGTCCGAATACCACAAGCAACGGAGTACAGGCTCTCAGGTCACTGCGGAAGAATGAAAATGCCTGTTTCATTCTGCTTTTAAATGATGTTTTCTGCGTCATAACCTGCTGCCCCCATTTCACTTATAAAAATTTCCTCCAATGTCATCGGAACGGCTGAAATGTAAAGAGGTTTACGCTCCTCAAGCTTTGGCATAAACTCATCTTCCGTTCCTCTGATTGTAAGGTTGAATATATTTCCGTTTCTCCACAAATTGATAACATTGATTTCTTCAAAGAACGAATTGTCGGGAACTTCCGTGAACGCAACCTGAACCTTGCGGAGTCCAAGCTTGATTTCGTCAATTTCACGCTCAAGAAGCAACTTGCCCTTGTGGATAAGGCAGATTCTGTCGCACAATTCTTCAAGCTCACGCAGATTGTGTGACGCAATGACAACGGTCATATCGTTTGCGGAAACATTGTCAATGAGAATTTTCTTTACAAGACGGCGGACAACCGGATCGAGTCCGTCAAAAATTTCATCAAGCAAAAGATATCTCGGACAGGTTGAAATCGCCAATATCAAAGCCGCCTGTCTTTGCATACCTTTTGACATATCAATTATTTTTGCATCAGGGTCAATAGGGAACACGGAGCAAAATTGTCTGAAAGCGTTCTCGTTCCAATTCGGGTAAAGACTGCGGTAAAGATATGCCGTGTTTTCGAGTGTTGCACTGTTTGAAAAATACGGAAAATCGGGAATAAAAAAACATTCGCCCTTAACAGACGGATTGTTATAAATGTTCTGACCGTTAATTTTAACTTCACCGCTGTCAGCATCAAACACACCTGACAAAATTCTCAGAAGTGTTGATTTTCCGCCGCCGTTGCTTCCGACAATGCCGAGTACGGAGCCTCGGTTTATGTCGAGCGTAAAATCATCAACGGCAGTTACCTTACCGAACCTTTTTGTTATGTGATTAACCTCAATCATTCTTACCGCCTCCTTCGTATATGGCGTCAATAATGTCAATAAGCTGTTGGCGGGGAACGCTGTACAGTTCTGCATTTTTGGTGGCTTCTCTGAATGCTTTCAGAGCCATATCTCTGTATGCCGTGTCTTTTGTCAGCTTGTCGGTCATAAATGTTCCTCTGCCGACAGTTGAGTAAATGTAGCCGTCAATTTCAAGCGTGCGGTATGCCTTTGCAACGGTATTCGGGTTTACTCCGATTTCTTTTGCAACCGTTCGTACAGGCGGCAGTCTGTCACCCGATTTGAACACACCTGCCGATGCAAGTCTGATTACATTGTTGCAAATCTGCTCGTAAATCGGCACACGGCTTGTGAAATCAATTGTAAACATAGCCGTCCTCCTTTTAATGATTTATATGCGAATTTGTATAACATGGCTAATTCTACACTTAAATTGTACCATTTGATTGTACCATTGTCAATGTACAATTTTAAAGTTTAGAAAACTTTTTTAAAATTACTCAAAGTATAAAAGCGATAAAACCGTCAATAACTATTGTAAAGACAAAACCGATTAAAATTCAGATTCGGGGGTAATTCTTTGCAATACGGAAAAGTTGAAATCTGCGGAGTAAACACATCACAGCTTAAACTGCTCAAAGAAAGCGAAAAACGGGAACTGCTTAATATAATCAAAAACGGTTCTCCTGCCGAAAAGAAAAAGGCAAGAGACAAGATGATTAACGGAAATTTGCGGCTTGTGCTGTCTGTAATTCAAAGATTTACAAACAGGGGCGAAAATCCCGACGATTTGTTTCAGGTGGGTGTAATCGGGCTTATCAAGGCGATTGACAATTTTAATCCGACGCTTGATGTAAGATTCAGCACCTACGGAGTGCCTATGATAATCGGTGAAATCAGACGGTTTCTGCGTGACAACAACTCAGTCAGGGTTTCACGCTCAATGAGGGACACGGCTTACCGTGCAATGCAGATAAAAGAACAGCTCACAAATAAAAATAACCGTGAGCCGACTGTTGAAGAAATTGCCAAAATTATGGAGATGCCAAAGGAACAGGTGGTGCTTGCGCTTGAGGCAATTGTCGAGCCGGTGTCGCTTTATGAACCCGTGTTTTCGGACGGAAACGATACTATATATGTAATGGATCAGATAGGCGATAAGAATGACGATTCAACATGGCTTGAAGAAATTGCCGTAAAAGAGGCAATTACAAATCTTTCGGACAGGGAAAAGCGGATTCTTTCAATGAGGTTTTTCCGTGGCAAAACTCAGATGGAGGTTGCGGCTGAAATAGGAATTTCACAGGCACAGGTCAGCCGTATTGAAAAAGGCGCTCTCGATACTATAAAGAAAAACATTTAACCGTAAGTGCAAAACAGCTGTTCAGTCGGACGGCTGTTTTGTGTTTGCATAAATTTATGTGTAAAAAATCACAGGCAAATTTCGTAAAAAAAGACGAAAAAGCAGTTTTTACTTTACTTTCGTACTTTTGTGTGTTAAAATTTTAGTGTATGAAAACATATTTTTTGCAAAATTTACGGAAACAAAATTAAGGAGGAAACGGTTTTGAATTCAAAGCTGAAAAATGATTCTACCGACTATTTATTCAAGGCAATTCTTTCTCTTGAAAACGAGGAAGATTGCTATCGCTTTTTTGAAGATTTATGCACAAGTGCAGAGCTTAAAGCCATGTCACAGCGTCTTGTTGTTGCAAAAATGCTTACCGAAAAAAAAGTATATACCGAAATTGTTAAGGAAACAGGTGCGTCAACCGCAACTATCAGCCGAGTGAAAAGAGCGTTGTTTGATAACGATACATACGGCTACACGCTTGTGCTTGACCGAATTAAAAACGGAGAAAAAGAGTAATGCCGAGCTATTTGTCATTTGCCCGATTTTATGACGGACTTATGCAGGACGCCTGCTATGAAAAACGCTGTGACTATATTTTAAAGCTTGCCGAAAGTTTCGGTCATGATATGGGCATAACGCTTGACCTTGCCTGCGGAACGGGAACTCTTACCCGACTTTTGAAAAAGCGGGGAGTGGATGTTTTCGGAATTGATTACAGTATGGAAATGCTCAGCGAGGCAATGCAAAGTGCCTCCGAAGAAGGGCTTGATATCCTGTTTTTAAGGCAGAAGATGCAGAGTATTGACTTGTATGGTACAATAAATACCTGTGTTTGTACTCTCGACAGCATAAATCATCTTACAAAAATTGAAGATGTTGCAAAAACATTTGACCGTGTGGGACTTTTTATGGACGATGACGGTCTGTTTATTTTTGATGTCAACACGGTGTACAAGCATAAAAATGTTCTTGCGGATAATACCTTTGTGTATGAAAACGACAGCGTTTTCTGCGTATGGCAAAACACTCCCGAAGATGATAACAAGGTGAAAATCGACCTTGATTTCTTTGAGGAAGAAAACGGTGTGTATTATCGTTCGTCCGAAAGCTTTTCGGAAAGAGCCTATACAGATGATGAAATCAGAAAAATGCTCACGGATGCAGGTTTTGAAGTAGAGGCTGTTTACGGCGACCTTACCCTTGAAAGCCCGAAAGCGGATGAACAGAGGGCAATTTATGTTGCAAGGATGAAAAAATCACGCAACAAAGAGTTTAATGAATCGAAAGGATAACCGATATGGATAAAATAATTCGTTGTATTACATCTGACGGTGCGATTATGGCGGCTTGCGTTGATGCCTCCGACATAGTTTTTACCGCAAAGAAGATTCACCATCTTTCACGCAGTGCCACAGCCGCACTCGGCAGACTTTTGTGTGCAACCTCAATTATGGGCGATATGCTCAAACAGAAAGATGCGTCAGTCAACCTCCGTGTGATGGGTGACGGTGAACTCGGTCCCGTTATTGCAGTCGGTGACAGCAGCGGCAATGTAAAGGGTTATGTCGGCAATGCAGACTGCCCGACGGAATATTACGAAAACGGCAAAATCAATGTTGCAAAAGCAGTCGGCAGAACAGGTATGCTAAATGTTATGCGTGACTACGGTTCAGGCGATCCGTACATAGGTCAGGTTGAGCTTGTCAGCGGTGAAATTGCCGAGGATATTGCAAACTACTACGCAACAAGCGAACAGATTCCCACAGTTTGTGCCTTGGGTGTGCTGATTGACAAAGAGGACGGCGAGGTTTTGCTTGCAGGCGGATTGCTTATTCAGCTTCTTCCGGGTGCAGACGATACTGTTATCGACAAGCTTGAAAAGAATATTGCAGAGCTTGAACCCGTTACAACTATGCTTGCAAAGGGTATGAGTATTCTTGATATCTGCAAAACAGCCCTCAAAGGCTTTGAGGTTGAAGTGCTTGACGAAAACCCTGTTAAGTATGTTTGCGGTTGTTCAAAAGAAAAGCTTGAAAATTATTTTTGTACCCTCAGCGATGATGACATCCGTTCTATGGTCAATGAACAGGGTGTTGCCGTTGCAACCTGTCACTTCTGCAATAAGAAATATGTCTTTACAAAGGATGACCTTGAAAAGCTGATTGCAGAGAAAAACAGCAAAGAATAAAGATTTTTAAAGGCCTTGTCGCAAATGTTCGTGATGTCACTCATAAAAATGAAAAAAATTTCAAAAAAGTGTTGACATTTGGAACAAGTTGTAGTATTATAATATCTGTCGCTGAGAGATATTCGAAATTCAACAGAACTTCGATAGAGCGACAAAGGCATGTGGGAGCATAGCTCAGCTGGGAGAGCATCTGCCTTACAAGCAGAGGGTCACAGGTTCGAGCCCTGTTGTTCCCACCACATTTGGCCCGGTAGTTCAGTTGGTTAGAACGCTAGCCTGTCACGCTAGAGGTCGACGGTTCGAACCCGTTCCGGGTCGCCAATTTTTGCCTCTGTAGCTCAGTCGGTAGAGCAGGGGACTGAAAATCCCCGTGTCGGTGGTTCGATTCCGCCCGGAGGCACCAATAAAATGCGGATGTAGCTCATCTGGTAGAGCGCCACCTTGCCAAGGTGGAGGTAGCGGGTTCGAGCCCCGTCATCCGCTCCATTAAATCAGTACAGTTGATGTACTGGTTTTTTTATTTTACAGATTTTTTTGCCAAACAAGGGGCTCGAAGGTGTAGCCTTGCGACCGCCGCCAGTGGCGGAAAGAGGGAACAAAGCGCTGTCTGAAATAAGGAGCAAAAGGAAATACATTTATGTGCAACGCATTGCGACTGTATTTCAGACGGTAAACCTTAAAATTAAGAGCGTTGATGAGAGTTAGGGTTACGCACCGCAAGCAGTTGGCGAGGTAGAACTTTTTGCATTAAACAATCCCCGTCATCCGCTCCAACTAAGGCAGTACAGAAATTGTGCTGTCTTTTCTTTTTTGTACAATCTCGTAGGGGCGGATATTATCCGCCTGCAAGTAACTACTGAATTCTTTTGACAGACCCGATTTTATAAATGTCGCAAAACAATTGTTATACTGTAACAGCTAACTGCGCTTTCAAATAATACCGTGTGAAAACATGGGGCGAAACTCTTGTTTACTGTTTGAAATAAGGAGTTTACCCTACTTGTATTAATAACTTCAGCGACTATGTTCTGATTGCTGATAATCACGAAATCGCAATTAGCAAATAAATTTTAAAAAACTGCAAAAACGGTATTGACAATCGACTGATTTTATAGTATTATATTACCTGTCGCTGAGATGTAATCGAAATTCGACAGAACTTCGATGAGCGATATAGGCATGTGGGAGCATAGCTCAGCTGGGAGAGCATCTGCCTTACAAGCAGAGGGTCACA